>CESF01109268.1_pt1 | contig 57171 bp, 55 predicted proteins | sample 356331 | NCBI WGS metagenome assembly CESF01 (sample SAMEA2621779, study PRJEB7988) | marine metagenome | biome: marine biome (ENVO:00000447); feature: surface water layer (ENVO:00002042); material: "saline water (ENVO:00002010), including plankton (ENVO:xxxxxxxx)" | depth 5 m
GTATTTTTAGCTGGTTTTCCTGGTCACCCTCTAAACTCTGCACGACGTGCTCTAGGTGACCCTGATGATGAATGCCAAGTTGGCGATATCATTATCAAACAAGGCGCTTGGATAGGCACCGGCGCAACTGTGCTTGCAGGTGTAACAATAGGCGAGGGTGCTATAGTTGCTGCAAGCGCTGTAGTTACTAAAGATGTGCCAGCAAATACTATTGTTGCTGGCAATCCAGCAAAAATTGTTAAACAGCTGGAGGGGACGCTATGAAATTTATTACATTCGGTGAAGACTGGCAAAGTCACCCAAGTAGTACACAGCACCTATTTAAACAACTAGCAAAACAACATCAGGTTATTTGGATTAACTCGATTGGTATGCGAAAACCAACATTTCGCTTGATTGATGTGAAACGAGTTTTTAATAAATTAAAAAGCCTTTTTTTATCAAAGCGCACAGGGTCAAATGCTAAAACAACGAATACTAGCCAGAACATTAATTTAACAGCACACACATTAGCGGTTTTACCTTGGCACGATAGCGTTATAGTAAGGCTATTTAATCAATGGATTTTTAATCGAAAAGGTTTCATAGATGATGAGCCAATTGTTTATTGGCTTAGTGTGCCTACTGCAATTAGTTTAATTTCACCGCGAGAGCAAGATAAGGTCATTTATTATTGTGGTGATGACTTCTCTGCACTTGCGGGGGTTGATCATAAAATGGTCGAGCCTTTTGAAAGTGACCTTATCGAAAAAGCTGACACCATCTATGTTGTGAGTGAGTTTCTTGCCAACAAAATGCCGAAATCTAAAGTTAAAATGCTTTCTCATGGGGTCGATTTAGAACTATTCACCACGCAAACACCGAAAGCCTCTGAACTTGAACAAATAAGCAGACCCATTATTGGCTTTTATGGCTCCTTGAATGCTTGGCTTGATAAAGCCTTATTGTTAAGGCTAGCTAAAGATAGGCCTGAGTATCAATTAGTATTGATAGGCCACCTTGTCGAAGACTTCTCTGATCTAATCAAGTTAGACAATGTAAACCATATACCGGCTGTAGAACATGATCGTTTAGCTTCATTTTCTCAGCATTGGCAGGTATCTATCTTGCCATTTGTTGATAATGAGCAGATCAGAGCCTGTGATCCACTTAAATTAAAAGAATACATAGCCACAGGCACACCGATTGTCACGACACGCTTTGCTGCGGTTAATCCGTACCAAGAGACCATATTAATAGCAGACAACCACCAGGGCTTTATTGAGCGTGTCGACTATGCTGTAAGCCTAAGTAAATCAAACAACTTGAATTGGCGAGCAAACCAATCTCGGCAGGCAAGTGATCATAGCTGGCAAGCAAAAGCCAAGTTGGTCTGTAAACAACTTAGGTTTTGCTAAATAAACCTTTCAACCCAAAGCCGCATCTTGTATCGCTACAAGATGCGGCTTTTTTCATTTTGGCTCACTAACTGCAATTAACTAACTATCTATAGAAATCTCGGTTGTTTTTATCAATTTGCAAATTAAAACCGAGCGATTTCGCAAAATGCAAAGCAAAAGGTAAAGTATGTTAGTTAAAGAGCAGATCAAACGGTTAATTTATTTAGGGCTTTATGCGCTTTACACGCGTATTAAGCTCTTTATTATTCCGTTTTGCATTGTGCCAATCGTCGTCATTGCGCTTGGTTTATCTGCACAAAAACAATATACCAATCACGCAACCATCTTAATTGAAGAGTCTGCACTACTTAACCCTTACTTAGATGATCTGTCTTTTTCGTTTCAGCTTTCTGATCGTATGGCAGCGCTGCGTACCTTAGTTATCAGCCGTAAGGTACTTATTGCAGTAGCAAAAGAAACCCAATTAATAGCTGAAGATGCAACACCCAAACAAGTTGAAGAAATCCATCAAAAACTATCTAAAGCATTATCTCTTTCGTTAATTGGCGATGAGCTGGTCCGCATTAACTTTATTTGGCATGACCAATCACAAATGAAGCCAGTACTTGAAAAGGTGGTAGAAAAATTTATTGAACGTTTATTAGCACCAACAAAGGCGTCACTTGATACTTCTGAGCAGTTTTTCTTTAAACAGCTCGATAGTTTACGCGAAGAACTTGAGTTATCTGAAGAAGCCCTGGCTGATTTTAAAACCAAAAATAGTAATACCTTACCCGATGTATTACATAGCAATCGCCAAACCTTCGACAGCTTACTAAGCGAAAAACAACAAAAGCTGATTGCTCTTTCTGGGTCTAAAGCAAAACTGAATGCCTTAGTGAGTAAAGTAGGGCAGGCCAATCCAATTTTAGGCAATTTAGAAGAAAAGATAATTCGTACTGAATCTGAATTAAGTCTTTTGAGAACACGCTATACCGATAAACATAGCAAGATTATCGAGAAAAAACGCACACTGGCAAACTTAAAAAGTCGCCAACAGGCGCTGTTAGCATCTAGTGAAGAGCTAGACACAACGAATCTTGATCAGTTATGGCAAATGGTTAATACGCTTCCGTCTGGTGATGGTAAAGAGAGCAGTGTTTTAGTATCACAACTTCTTGCGCTTGAAGAGGCCCGTAATAATTTACTTCAGCAAGAGCAAGAATTTGCAATGCTCGAAGAGCAAGTGCAGCTTGTCAGTGAACGTCTGTTAGTAACCAGTGATGTAGAAAAACAATTACGTAAACTAGAGCGTGATTACGATGTTAAACAATCACTTTATAAAGACATGCTGAGCCGTTACGAAATGGCCAAAGTTACGGGCAAATTAGTTAAATACGAAGGACCTGACAAAGTTAAAACAATTGAGCGAGCTTATAGCCCAACACAACCTATCAATACATCAATGCTGATGACCGTTATCGTTGGCATTGTGCTTGGAATTTTCACAGGTAGTGCAAGCGTATTTGTTGCTGCACTTTGTGACAGTCACTTAAAAGATATTAAAACCATCGAAAAACTTACCAGCACAGAGGTGGTAACAGTACTTCCTATCGTCAATGCCGAATCTAACTTCGGTAATATTGAAGGAGATAAATCATGAATGTCATGCACTTAGTTCAACACCTACAAGTAGGTGGCCTAGAAAAAATGGCAATTACTTTACTCAAAAACAGCAAATTTAGTAGCTCAAGTATTATTGTTTCTCTTGAGGGAGATAGACAATCTGCGTTTGAGCAATGGCCAGAGCTTGAACAATTTAGCCATCGCGTGATTTGTTTAAACAAAAAACCAGGCGTGAGTATTTCTGTTATCGCAAAGATAAAGGCATTAATAAAAGATCATGATATCGATATTATTCACAGTCATCATGTTGGTCCTGTTATTTATGCTGGCCTTGCTTGTGCGTTGACCGGTGATTCGGTTCGTCATATATCAACAATTCATGATGCCTGGTATTTAAATAACGTTAAACAATGCACTTTCACTAAGTTACTTAACTCGTTAACGAATATTTATTGGGTCGCAGATGCACGTATTGTTGCCGATGAATTTAGAGCTAAAACAGCAATCATTCCTGAGCGCACCATTTTAAATGGTATAGATTGCGATAATTTTGTCGCAATTAATCAATCAACCGCCAGAAATCAGCTCAATTTACCTCACAAAGTTAAGCTAGTTGGCTGTGCTGCAAGGTTAATTGCAGGAAAAGGACACAAAGATCTTATTCATGCATTGCATTATTTACCTGAAGATTACCATATGGTGTTTGCTGGAGATGGCGATCAAAAAGTCATTTTAATGAATTTGGTACGTAATTTAGGGCTTAACGAACGTGTGCACTTTTTAGGCAATGTTCACGATATGCGAGCCTTTTATTCGAGTATCGACGTGATGTGTTTGTATTCACAGCGTGAAGGTTTGCCATTATCGATTATTGAAGCCATGGCATGTGGTATTCCAGTTGTAGCGTCTGATGTAGGTGGAATTCATGAGGTTGTCACCGATAACGAAGGTGAGCTTGTGTCTTTGAACGAGTTTAACAAGCTTGCACCGGCTATTTTGAGAGCATGTAAACTGCCACATGGTCTTTGCATTCGTCATCATGCTATTGCAGTCGCTGATGCAAGAACCATGAGTAGTAAATACGACAATTTATATTCTGCATTAGCAGTGTAGGAGCCAACCATGACTATTTTTACTACATTATTCATCATTTTGATGTGTATTGCTGCATATCATCATATTGGCTACCCATTATTACTAAAGTGTGTTGCAGGCAAAAAGCAAAAAACAAGCAAGCAAACCGTTTTTGATGACAACTACACACCGAATATTGCTGTTTTGATGTGTGCTTACAATGAACAACAGCATATTGCAGAAAAGCTTTATAACCTAGCATCACTAGTATATGACACTCATCATTATTCTATTCATGTTTATTTTGATGGTTGCACCGATAAAAGCTATCAACAAGCTCTTAAAGCACAGCAGGTATTACATAAGCAAGGCGTGCAGTGTTATTTTCACCATCGTGATGAAAACCAAGGTAAAGTACAAGGGTTAAATACCTTGATGGGGATGGCGAAATATCACAATGATATTTTAATGTTCACTGATGTTAGTGCTTTATTGAGCATTGATGCATTAAACAAAGTAGCTAAGCAATTTAGTGATCCGCAAGTGGCAATTTCGACAGGTGTTTACACCTTAGATGAAAATGCACCAGATGCGCAAAAAGCCTACTGGCAGTACCAAAACCAAGTGAAAAAATCAGAGTCAAACCTTGGCGCTGTGATTGGCGTACCAGGGGCAATGTTTGCCATGCGCGCTGAATACGCGTGTGAATTAGAGAAAAACACCATCAACGACGACTTTGTATTATCAATGAAAGCATTAAGCAAAGGCGGTAAGGCCGTAGTCGATGAAGATGTAGTCATTTACGAGCGCGAATACGATGAGCAAAGTGAGGATTATAAACGCCGAGTAAGGCTAGGTGCGGGTAATTGGCAGCAAATTAAAGCGTTAATATTATTGCTAAACCCGCGATTGGGTTGGACTTGTATAAACTATTTTTCACATAAAGTCTTACGTGGCTTAATGCCAATTATTTTAGCCTGTATTTATGGCTGTGTAATGATAGAGGCCCTCGTGTCGCAGTCTATGTGGTCATTATTGATTGCTACAGGCATTTTGTCACTTCACGCAGTACAAGCTGTTAAAACTATATTCGCCTTTAAAAAACGCATTCCTATCGTCGATAAAGTTAATTACATCTTAAATAGCTACTTTTTAGCACTTTGGGGGATCATTCGTTATGAACAAGGTTACTTCGACACCCCTTGGCAACGTGTAAAATCTGCGAGTAAAGCACAAACCAAGTCTGTTATTAGAGTCATCAAACGAAGCTTAGATATTGCAGGTGCCTTATTTGCGTTAAGTCTAGTTTGGCCTGTTTGTTTAATTGCAGCGCTGGCTATAAAGCTTACATCTAAAGGTCCTATCATCTTTAAGCAACTTAGAGTGGGTGAAAGCTCAGATGACTTCGTTGAGTTATTTTATGTTTATAAGTTTCGCTCTATGGTTGTTGATGCTGAGTCGCGTTCTGGTGCTGTGTGGGCCAGTAAAGATGATCCAAGAATAACGGCAGTAGGGCGCTTTATGCGTAAAACACGAATTGACGAACTTCCGCAATTAATTAATGTGCTCAAAGGCGAGATGTCGCTAATTGGTCCAAGACCAGAGCGCCCAGTGTTTTATGGTAAATTAGAAAAAGACATTCCTTATTTTTGCCAGCGTACATACGGGGTTAAACCAGGTATTTCTGGTCTTGCTCAAGTGATGAACGGTTATGACGAAACCATAGACGATGCACGCAGTAAAATTGGCTGGGATTACGCCTATTCACTGAGTATGTCATCACCGCGTGCTTGGGCGAAGCTTGAGTTTTCAATTGTGGTTAAAACATTACAAGTTGTCTTTACAGGCAAAGGGCAGTGATACCAATCTACGTCTTTTTTATCAAATAAATTAAGCAAATCACGTTGCATAATGCAAATTAACAGCAAAAAGTTAATTGCATTATGCTTCACCCCATCATTTAGCCTTTAAATTTCAACACCTTATAAACTGGCATTTTAGTTGTACTAGTTACTATGACTAACCAATTTAATTAAGGTGAAGATCATGGCTAACAACACATCATTTTCTAACGATACCAAACTAATTTCACTACCTAATGACTTTTCTGGTCTAGCCGTCGATGGCTTTAAAGATCAGTTTGAAGAGGTTGCACATGGCAAACAGCAAAGTGTGGTACTCGATTTTAGCTCTACTACATTTATTGATTCATCTGGCATTGGTGCCATGGTGTTCTTATATAAACGTATTGAGAAAAAAGGGCAAAAATTATCACTGCTTAATGTGTCTGGGCAACCACACAAACTAATGAGTCTATTAAGAGTTGATAAGACGATTCCATTTATCGAACAAGCTGATATCGCGTGAGGTGATTTATGAAGCACATACTATTTACAATCATTTTGCTAACGCTTGGTGGATGTGCTTCTTGGCCTGATGAGGGGCAAGGAGGCTGGGCAGAAAAATATCAAAATTATCCGCTTACTGATGAACAACACGAGATGATCTATGACACACAAGAAACCGTGGTGCTAAGCGAATTTCAACATCATGTTTTAAAGTTAGATTTATTAAAAGCACAAGGGATACAGCAATGTATGCCAGCACAACTGCTAAAAGCACAAATATACGAAAACCGTATAAGACGCCTAATAGCAGCGCAAATGTGGTCTGATGCTGAGCATGATTTACTTATTCACTATCACGGTTTAAATCAGCTTGCGAAGCACTTTGAAACTGTTAATGCGATGAGCCAATGTGCAGGCGTTACTGATACTGAAAAAAACATCACAGCATCACTTAAAGACCAGATCACTGAGCTTTTAAATAGTGATAACCAGTTCTCGCTGAATGATTTTCAGGTTACTCCTAAATACATCACACGTTTAGCACAAGCGGCTGACTTAATTAAACAAGTTGATGAAGTTAACTTACTGCTTGTTGGTCATGCTGACATTAGTGGTCAGCAACAAAACAACTATGAGTTAGCACTTAAGCGTGCCGAAACAGTAAAACACTGGCTAGGTATTTATGGTGTAAACCCAGCGACAATAACAACCTTAACGCAAGGTAGTTTAACACCGTACAGCGACGAACCTGACTCAAAACCTAAACGTCATTCAGATAGACGAGTAGAGGCAATTATTATCGACATGAGTGACGATAAAGCCACTAAACAAAAACATGCATTATCCCGCTGGACTAAAATCTTAAATGGTCCTAAGGAGCAATAACATGAAACAGTTAATCTTACTTTGCTTACTTATATTCGCGTTACCTACTTTCGCAGAAGAGATTGAAGTCGGTAATAAACTTTACTTATACCTACCAGGCGAAGCTGAATTTAGCGAACCGTTTGAAGTTGATAAAGAAGGGGCTATTACCTTACCAGAGCTAGGTCGTTTTAAAGTAGCAGGCTTACAGCTAGATGATGTGCAAAACCAACTACGCATAGCATTAAGTGAAATGTATGTGGCGATGGATGACTTTTATGTCGAAATTCATTCACGAGATATTTTTATCAATGTTATGGGCTATGTGAACGACCCATCACAAGTAAGTATTCCTAAAGATGGCAACATTCAAATGGTAATCGCCCGTGCTGGCGGCTTAAAACCAGGCGCTCAATTAGACCGTTTACAAATTCGCCGTGGCACCGAGATGATTGAGTTTAACTATAAAGCCTACTTAGACTCTGGCAACATTGATTTATTACCTGTATTACAAAGTGCTGACACGGTATTTGTACCAGTGTCTCCGCTACTAGGTAACGTACAAATTGATTTTGATGCACAAACCTTAAGTGCATCAGGTGATGCGAGTGATAACAGTGCAATTACCTTACTTGGCGAAGTACATAATCCGGGTAGTTTTTCATTTAAAGAGAACATGAGTGTACTCGATGCGCTAATGCGTGCTGAAGGTGTTACTCGTTATGCCGATGTAACCAAAATCCGCGTTATCGTTGATAAAACACCAGTTGTGTTCGATTTAAAAGCATATCTAGATAAACCAAACAACGACACTATGCCTGAGCTAAAGGCGGGCTCAACCATTTATGTGCCAATCATGGTTGATGATGTAAATACGACTTCAAGAACGGTTTATATCATGGGCGAAGTACAAAAGCCGGGCGCTTATGAAGCAGGAGAAAGCACCAGTTTTTTAGATATTCTTGCTAATGCAGGTGGCCCGACCCGTTTTGCTGAAACTCGCCAGATTAAAATCTTAACCCCTGCGGGTGAAAGTATTTTATTTGACCTACAAGGTTACAGCGAAGGTTTAGTAACAGTAAAAGTGCCAAGCCTAAACCCAGGGGATGTCATTTTTGTCCCAGAGAAAACAGATCAAAACGAAAAAAGCTGGTTAAAAGTACCACCAAAACGTGCCATCAAAATTATCGGCGCAATTTTATCTCCCGGTCGTTATGAGTGGAGCCCTGAAATGGATTTTACTGATTTACTTGCCCATGCTGGCGGTCCAACTAAAGGTGCCAATATTAATGATATTAAAATTGTTAGAAACGGTGAGGTGACTAAACGTTTCGATTTAGAGCAATACACCATAAATGATTCGGGTAAGTATGCACTACCAAGTTTAATTGCCGGCGATACCATTATTGTTGAAGAGTTACCAGTTGACCCTGCAGACAATAAGTCTCAATGGATCCGTCAAGAATCAAGCAAGTCTATTTACATTATGGGGCAGGTGGGCTCACCAGGTCGCTATGCATTTAATACTAATATGCACTTTATCGACATTTTAGCCGCTGCTGATGGCCCTACAGATAACGCTGACTTACGCAATATTCGTATTACTCATCGTAACGGCAATGCTGCAAGAGTCAGTAAATTAAACCTTGCATTGTATTTTGAAACCGGTGATGAAACCTTATTTCCACACGTTTTACCGGGCGATACCATCTATATCCCAGAAAAAGATAAAGACTGGTTACGTACGCCAAAAGAGCAAGTAGTTCGCATCATGGGTGCTGTTGAAAAGCCAGGTCGTTACAGCTTTGATGACACCATGACGGTACTTGACGTACTAGCAGAAGCGGGCGGCCCATCAAGCTCAGCGCTTATCGACAAAATCGTGGTGGTTAATCACTCATGCTGTAAAGAACAGTCTCGTGTATTTGATTTAGAAGAGTTTGTTAAAAACCCTAACTCAGCGTATATCCCTGTGTTACGTGCTGGCGATACCTTATATGTGCCAGACAAAGGTCAGGATTTAATGAGCCAGTTTAAATCAAACTTCTTAGACTTTATTACTGTTGTTGCTTTAGTGGTGGGCTTATGAAACTAATACCAGCACAATATCAAGAACTTGAAGCCGTGTGTAACGAAATAGATAACAGTAAAGCTCGTTGTATCTGCTTTATTTCGTTAACCGGCAACGAAGGCTCTACATCACTTTGTGCTAGTGTTGCAAAACGCTTAAGTTTGCAAGCCGCCAAAGTGCTGATTATCGATTTAAATCCGTTAAATCCATTTAAGTTCGAAAAGCCAGAAACACCGGAGTCTTGGTGCTTCAGTGATATTTCATGTCAGTTGAATATTATCAATACTGAGCAAGTAGATTTGCTCACCATGCAGCACCTTAAAGAGCTCGAATCGGTCAAAAATAAAAGTGTACTAAATGATGCTATTGAGCGCATAAAGCAAGAGTACGACTATATTTTTTTAGATATGAGCCCTGCTCTTAAATGCAATCGTGGCAATGTACCACTGCATGCTCTGAGTTTGTGTACTGATCTCACATTTTTAACGGTATCTCTTGGTTATAACGACGAAGAAGCTTTATGTCACGGTGTGGCTAATCTAGAACACGCAGGCGTTAATAATGTAAAAATTGTTGTTGCTCAGCATAAGTTTGCTCCATTGGGTAGCCGTATCGTTAAAACGCTTAAAACATTAGAACCTAGATGGCCTAAACTGACAGAGTACTTACTAAACAAAGTTATTAAACAGCGCTGGTTGTTTTTACCTTATTGAGAACCTGTATGGACTGCTTATATCAAAGATCATTTAGTTTAGACTGGCCTACAGTCAGTGAGATTCGCCATATTTTAAAACATGTTTTGACGGCGATCAGTGTTAAAAACCAAGATATAGATGCAGCAGGGTTAGTAGCAACCGAATACCTAACTAATCTGTTACGCCATAGCCAAGAAACGTCAATGCATGTGCAGTTTGCTATGCATAAACTGCCCGATAAACAGCTGCTAATAGAATTTAAAGACAGCATGCCAAGCTATGATTTATTTAATCAACAAGCATCAGGGTGGCAATTAGACAGTGGTGAATTAGTTGAAGGGGGTATGGGGGTCGCGCTCATCAAGCATTACTTTCCAAACGCTTGTTATAAAACTGTTGGCCAACAGAATACATTCTCTTTTTGTTTAACCAATATCGATAAACGACCCACGCTTATCTACATAGACGATGATAAAGCACAACTTGCTTTACTGAATGCTTATTTATCTGAGCATTTTCAGGTTATTTGCTGTGAAGACAGTGAATCGGGTTGGCAAGAAATTCTCACCTCTGGGGCAACAATTTTATTGCTTGATCATAAACTTAAAAATGGCACAAGTGAGCCTTTACTTAAAAAGCTTAATCAATCTAACCTAAAAACTAATTTATCTGTGGTTATGCTGACAGGTGATGACAGTGAAGAACTTATAAAACGTATAAACCTGTTAGGTGTTGATGATTATTTAGTAAAACCCGTTAGCAAAACTCGGTTATTACAAAGTATCGAGCGCATTGTGCATCGTTTTTCTGCATTAAAGTATTTAATTAACGAAGAGCGTATGCAAACAAGGCAAAAAATAGGGGAGTTTAATGCCTATAATTTTGGCTCAATTATCAGCCAAAATGGAGGAGATTTTTGTATGTACCCCCACCAGCAGCAAGCGCCCGTGATCATTGGCGATATGATGGGGCACGGTATAACAGCACTAAAAGAAAGTTTTGCCATAAAGGGCTTTTTAAGTGGCTGTTTAGCGACAGAAATCCCAATACAAAACGTTTTAACAACCTTAAACCAAGCCCTGTATGAACAGCGGTTATGTAAAAATAGTCTAGTCACTTTACTAATAAGTTTTATTGAAAATAACACACTTCACTGGTTTAACGCAGGCCACCCAGCCCCCTGTGTGATAACCAAAAATGGCAAATTGATCCAGCTAAGCGGCACTGATCCCTTACTAGGCCTTAGTGATGATCATGTTTATCAACATTATAGTTATGACTTAAATGACGTTGAACACATTTTATTATTCACCGATGGTTGGCTTGATAATCAGCAATTAAGCGATGTAGACCAAATTATTACTAAATTAACTGACGAAAATGTGCAAAGTGAAGAGTTTGCTTATGCACTTTGGCAGGCAAGCCAGGTTGAGTTAACTGCTGAAATAGACGATGCCTCGTTAATTGTGATCAATAAACACTAAAGTTTGAGTTTACAAACCGGTCAAATACGCACTAAGCTACTAATAAGGAACTGTTAAATAATCACTTTATCTCAGCATAAAACGATAATAAAGGAAGTCAGTAATGCCACCTAAAATACTCATTGTTGAAGATACAGAATCGCTAGCGCTGATGTACCAATCATATTTGATCCCAACCGGGGTCGAAACACGCATTGCCTACAATGGTGAACAAGCCGTAGTTGCCCTGCAGGAGTTTGAGCCTGATTTAGTGATTTTAGATGTTATGCTGCCAGATATGAACGGGCTAGATATTTTATCCTCTTTAGACCCAGACTCAGCTCCACAAGTGATTGTTTTAACAGGGCATGCCACTAAAGAAATGGCAATCAAAGCCATTAAACTCGGTGCCAGTGACTTTCTAGAAAAACCAATCGAAGCCGATCGTTTTCGCATTACAGTAAACAACGCATTAAAACTTAAAGATTTAAAACAAACAGTCAAAAGCTATCAAACAACATACGAGAACGGTAAATATTATGATTTGATTGGTAGCTCATCAGAAATGCAATCTGTTTACCAAATCATAAAGTCAGCGTCAGCAAGTAAAGCAACCGTGTTTATTACCGGTGAAAGTGGTACAGGTAAAGAGCTGTGCGCCCGTGCGGTACATTTAGCGTCACCGCGTGCTAATAAACCCTTTGTAGCCCTTAACTGTGCAGCAATACCAAAAGATCTAATCGAAAGTGAAATATTCGGTCACTTAAAAGGGGCGTTCACTGGTGCGATTGCTAATCGCGAAGGTGCTGCAGGCCAAGCTGATGGTGGTACATTGTTTTTAGATGAACTATGTGAAATGGACATCAACTTACAAAGTAAGCTACTGCGCTTTATTCAAACCGGTTGTTATCAGCAAGTAGGTAGTGAAAAAGAAGTTAAAGTTGATGTCCGCTTTGTTTGTGCCACCAATCGAGACCCATTATTAGAAGTGCAAGAAGGCCGTTTTCGTGAAGACCTATATTACCGCTTACATGTTATCCCTATTGCATTACCCCCATTAAATCAGCGTGGTAAAGATGTAATAGAAATTGCTGATGCGTTATTTAAAAAGATCAGTAAAGAAGAAGGACGAGCATACAAAGGCATGTCAGAAGGGGTTAAAAACTTGTTTTTAAGCTATGCCTGGCCTGGTAATGTTCGCCAATTAGAAAATACTATTCGTAACATTCTCGTTTTGCATGATGAAGACTATATAGAAGCGAGTATGATCCCAGCCTTACCAAATGCACAAGGCCAAACACATACAGCCACAGCTGCTATTTCCACTGTTAATTCAGAAAGCATGGCAACAAAGAGCCTTGTAACACCGACAACAGAATCTGCTCCTGTAATGAGCGAAGTAGTAACAGCATTTTCTCAAGCTGATATTGAACCGCTTTGGTTAGTAGAAAAACGTTATATTGAGCAAGCCATTGATGCTTGTGATAACAATATTCCTAAAGCTGCAGCTCTTTTGGATGTGAGTCCATCAACCATTTATCGTAAAATTAAAAGCTGGGAAGAGATGCAAGTAAGCTAGAGCTATAGACTCTATCTAGCTGCTTAAATTGCTGCTCTCCAGAAAAACGTTGTTGAACAAGTTTTTGTGCATTGCCTTGCATGTAACTTCTTTGATCAACACTCAACATAAGTACGTTGTTCAGCTGTTTATGCAAAGCGTCGCTTGTACTTTCAGTCATCATTAACCCATTTGATAGGTGCTTTATTATCTGTGGTAACTGACCAACAGGCGATGCAATAACGAGTACCCCGTGTGCCATAGCTTCTAATGCCACCATAGGTAGACCTTCAGCCCGAGAGCAGATCACCAATACATCAAGTTGTTGCCATATTTTTCGTTGGTCACACTGGCCATGATAACTCACCGCTGACATATCAAGCTCATTGACCATAGGGCCATCACCAAACATATGAAATTTTAAGTTAGGTGTGTTGAATCGTTTGGCTGTTTCAATAAAAATGTCAGGGCCTTTTTCATGGGATAAACGACCAACAAATCCAACGTTTAATTGATCATTATTTTTTAGACCTAAAACTTTAGTATGCTCATTTACTGGAATAAAATTTTCAAGTAATTCAGCATTGTAAAGCTCTTCGGTGAGTTTGCTAGAAACAGCAAAGTTAAGTGAAAAGTAACTTAGCAGTTTGTCGAGCTTATTGTAAAAATAAACCTTCCCCGTGCCTGCTTCACCGGCATGATAGGTTGAAATACAAGGGCGGTTTTGCCAGCGACACACTAACTTGCCCATGATACTTGCCTTGTACCCATGGGTGTGGAGTAACGCTGAGCGAGGAAACATTTTTAGTATTTCGTTCAAGCTTTTTAAATTTCCGCCAGCAAAACCGAAAGTGATATTTGCATTTTCTAAGCGCTTATATAATTCACGGTTATTATGATCTTGATAAAATAGTACCGAGCTCATAATATTATATCGTTCTAACAGCTTACTCATGGCAATCAAATGGCTTTCGATGCCACCAATTAAGCTTGAATCTACGAATAAAATAACACTGTATTTCATATTCACTCCAAGGTGAGACCATGATAGATACTGCGACCTATACGCAATTACAACAGGATGTTGGTGACGACCTAGCAAAACAACTTTTGCAGGTATATATCACTGAGTCCGCCAAATTGTTGCTGATCTTGCTGACGCAACGAAACAGTCTGAAATCGAAATAAATGCCCACAGTTTAAAAAGCAGTAGCCGTAGTTACGGGGCATTAGCCGTAGGCGGCCTTGCAGAACAAATTGAGCAAAAAGCGAAGGCATTACAATTTGACGATGAACTACAAAGCTTAATAGCCTTACTGCAAGACCAATTTGCACAAACGCTAACTCACGCGCAAAGTTTGATTGCTACTGACTAGTTCCTCAGCTTCTAGGCTTAACGGCATTTTTAATATTTCGCCAAATACATTACTTAGCTGCTCAATGTCGTGCTGCTGGTTTGGCGATTTAACAACATCGTCAAAGTGAGACACAATTTCACTAAGCGCATCTAAAGAGATACTCATGTCACAAAACCGGTAACCAAGCATGCCTTCGAGCCAATCAACCGGTTGCATATCGAGCGATTTAATTACGCTGGCTTCTTTGGCAATATTTTCGATAAACAATCGGCATGCTGATGTTTGTTGCACCGCTTTAGCTATGTCTTCAACTAACATGGCAGGCATTACACTGGTAATTAAACTTCCAGGGCCAATTATTAGCATATCGGCGTTTTCAATAGCTTTAACCACACCAGGAGCAGCATTCACATCTTGTGAGAGCGTTAAATAGTCTGGGAGCTCTTCTTGTGAATCAATATCGCATTCACCAAATACTTTGATGCCTGATGACATAACCGCTAGTAAATCAGTCGGTTCGTCTGACATGGGTAGAATCGTTTCTGAATTACCCAACATAGCATTGAACCATGCAACCGCTTGAGTTGCTGAGTTAGTTTGTTGAGTTAAGCTTAATAAGGCTAAATTACCTAGGCTGTGGCCATTGAGTTCACCACCATCAAAACGGTGGTGAAAAACTTGATGGATTAATGAGTCACTATCAGCTAATTGCAAACAACAGCGTCTAATATCACCAAGGGCAACTACATCTTGGCTTTGACGTAATTTACCTGTGCTTCCGCCGTTGTCTGTGGTTGCAACGATAGCTGTCAGTTCGGCGCAGTGAGGTCTAATTGCACTTAACATATGGGATAAACCGTGTCCGCCGCCTATGCATACTATTTTCATAACACTCGCCTTAATTAAGCTTATTTAATATTTAGGAAGCATGGCCCGTACCAAGTGTTCGGATTTATATAACACAATGAAATTTAAATAATTTATTTTGATATTTTTATGGCTAAACTGAGAACTGTTTTCTATATTTGCAATATGCGATGCAATATTAACTAGGAATGGCAATGGCAGAGTTAAACTTAGAGCAATTACAACTTGAGCTAACGGCATTTCATGGCATAAATGATAGCCGTGCATTAAAAGCTCAACTTGAAAAAGTGCTTCTGCCATATTTTTCGTTTAAAGAGTTTTGCTTAATCAACTTCGAAGATTCAAAAGCATCCCTCGAAATGCGTACTATTAAGTACATTGAATTTGACGAAACAATATTAAAGTCAAAGTTACAACAAGCGCAGTCACAGTGGTTATTTAATGAAGATAACTCACTGTTTTATCGTAAATAACCTAATTTTTCATGTTGATATCTCTGAACACACAACGCAGTGCTTGGTCTTTTTCGATATAAAAGAGCAGGCTAGTTTTAATGATAAATCACAAACCGCAATCAAAATCTTATTACAGCAAGTAGCGGTTCAATTAGCTGCGCAAACAAGGCTTAACCGGCAAAAGTTTCACTCAACCTCTTTACTAACAAGACTTGGAGAGTTATCAGAACTATTCAGAGACTTCGCCAGCGAATGGTTTTGGCGTACTAATAAAGATGAGCACTTTATTAATGTTTTAACTACCGCCAGCCATAGTAACTTATACAAACGCCATTTTTTACATAAAAATTTTGATGCCATTATCACTGAGCAGGAACAAAATCAGTTAAAAAAATGGTCACACTTTAAACACTTGCTGGCAGATCATGCTGAGTTTTTAGATTTTGAATTTGAAGTTAATTCGTCGCCTCCGGCCTGGGTCTCTTTGAGTGGTAAGCCACAATTTGATTCAAGCGGGAAATTTCGCGGCTATTTAGGCATCGCAAAAGATATCACGGTTAACAAAGAGCGTGAGCAAGCACTACAATTAGCAAAAGAAAAAGCAGAAGAAGCAAACCAAGCAAAGTCACAGTTTTTAACTGTGATGTCCCATGAGATCAGAACTCCTATGAACGCCATTGTCGGCATGTTGGAGTTGTTAGCCGATTCAGAACTTAATGACAAACAAACTCGTTGGCTTGATTACGCAAACTCAAGCGCTGACTTATTGCTTGATTTGATCAGTGATGTACTGGATTTTTCAAAAATTGAAAGTGGCTCGATGGAGCTTGATGTCAAAGCGACAGATATAAATGCCTTAGTTAAAAATATTACTGCACAGTTTCAAGAAACCACTCAAGGTTCTAATGTCTTGTTTACCACAGAGATAAGCGATGGCTTACCCAACAAAATTAATATTGATGGGGTCCGGGTCGGGCAAATTCTATTTAATATTTTAGATAATGCCTTCAAGTTTACCAAAGTAGGCACAGTTAATTTTAACGCTGACTTCAATGATACCCATTTGTTATTTGAGATAGCAGATACTGGGCAGGGGATCTCTCAATCTCAAATAGCCAGCATTTACGATGCCTTTAAACAGCATGACTATGGTGTTAATCGACAAGTAGAAGGGATTGGCCTTGGGCTTAGCATTACCAAAAGCCTTGTTGATTTAATGAAAGGTGAGATTAGAGTAGCTAGTGCAATCAATATAGGCACTAAGTTTACTATTTATATTCCATATTCTGTTGTTGCCGATGATCAGCAATCAATAGAGCATGAGCAAACTCTTGAACCAATGGCTATTCTTGTTACAGAAGATAACAAAACCAACCAAGTGCTAATCAAAACCTTTTTAGAAAAGCTCAATCACCACGTTACCCTTGCAGATAATGGCCAACAAGCGATCGATAAGGTACAACAGCAACACTTTGATTTAGTTCTTATGGATATGATGATGCCAGTGATGGATGGGATTACCGCAACTAAATACATGCGTGAAGAATTAAAAATGACTTTACCCATTGTTGCCTTAACAGCTAATGCATCACATCAAGATAAAGCCACTTGCCTTGAGGCTGGTATGAACAAAGTGCTGACCAAACCAATTCGATTTCATGATCTAAACCGCGCACTACGCATTTTGTTTAGCCAATAAAGAAGCCCCAAAATAATGGGGCTTCTTTATTTTACAACACCATTGCCGCAACCCAGCCAGCAACAAGTAGCGGAATATTAAAATGGATGAAAGTGGGCACCACTGAATCCCAAATATGGTCGTGTTGACCATCTGCATTTAGACCGGATGTTGGGCCAAGTGTTGAGTCAGAAGCAGGGGAGCCTGCATCACCTAGTGCTCCAGCAGTACCAACCAGTGCAGCTGTAGCCATTACCGAAAAATTTAGTTCCATGCATAATGGTACAAATAGAGTCGCGATAATTGGCACCGTCGAAAACGAGCTACCTATGCCCATGGTTATTAGTAATCCAACGAGTAAAATCAATGCAGCCGCAAGAGGTTTGTTACCTTCAATGATACCTGCTGCAGAGCTAACTAATGAGGCTACATCACCCGTTGCTTTCATAACTGAAGCAAAGCCCTGTGCAGAAATCATAATAAAGCCAATCATCGCCATCATAGCGATGCCTTTACTAAAAACATCACCATTTTGTTCAAGTTTTACAACACCAAACAAGGTAAATATGGCCACACCAACAAGACCACCAAGGATCATTGAATCACTGATATTTTGTGCGACTAAAGAGCAAAGTACGGCTGTTATGCCCACAACTAATACCTTTTTAGGTTGTTCTATCACAACTTCATTTTGTTGTTCTGTTAAAGTATGCGAGTCGTAACTACGGCGTTTTCGATAGCTAATAAACACCGCAACGAATAAGCCAAACAACATTCCAATTGCTGGAATTATCATTGCCATCGGAACTTGAGTATTAACAATCTCTAAGCCATTTTCAGTGAGGTTTTTGTGGAGTATCGAGTATAAGTAAATGCCACCAAAACCATAAGGTAACACCATATAAGAAGTGGCTAAACCAAAAGTTAAAATACATGCAATAGCACGTCTATCTAGGCGCAACTTGTTAAAAACAACCAGCAGGGGTGGTATTAGAATGGGGATAAATGCAATATGAACGGGTATCAAATTTTGTGATGAAATTGCGCATAGTAAAATGATACTTAATATAAGATAACTAAGTGTAGTTTCGCCTTTATGGCTGTTTTCGTTTACTTGCTTTAGTAACTTAGACGCTAAAATGCGTGTTAAACCCGACTTCGAGATTGCGACTGCAAACGCACCTAACATCGCATAGCTAAGCGCTATTTCAGCGCCACCCGATAAACCATCATTAAATGCATTAACGGTTTCAGATAAACCTAGGCCTGCGGTCAAACCCGCAACAATAGCGCTTACTGTCATCGCTACAATGACATTAATTCGACAAAGTGTCAGGATCAGCATCAACATAACGCCGACAATTACTGCATTCATATTGTTCTCTATTTGGCTGTTTTGAGAGAGTTTAACAGAACTCGCACGCGGTTTTTGCGGTTTTGGTTATATGAATGCTGTTGATAACGTACTTCGATGATTATTTGCTCAAACTCGCTTAGGTATGCCTCTGATCTAGGCTTTTGCTGTTTAATTAAAGCAATATTTTGTAGTGGCGTGTTAGTGTCTAGAGGCTCTATACCTTGCTTTTTTGCCCACTGATAAAGCTTAGTGATGTCATCAACCAACGGTTCACTACTTCGAATAGGGCGTTTGATATATAAGAAATAACCAGTAAAGCTCAGTAATAACGTACCTAATACAATTAATGGTGTTAGCCATGCAGACTTATTACCAAACAGTGAATCAAACAAACTTTGCTGAGATTCTTGGTCAAACGTAAGCACCCAGTTAGTCCATTTATAATCGAGCTCTTCAAGGTGAATTCGCAGCCAGTTTATTGCTTTAAAATGACTCCAACGTTTTAGACCAAAGTTAAGATTGTCGTTAAAGCTTTCGTTTAAATCTCCCAGTTGTGATAACGAACCGTTTAAACGCTCAGGAGCAACAACAGCGGTAGCATCAAAAATATGCCATTTTTCATCAAAGAACACTTCAACCCATGCATGGGCATCATATTGGTAAATGTTAAGCGTAGCGGCTTTAGTTTGTTCTCCACCTAAATAACCTGACACAACACGGGCAGGGTAACCGGCAACACGAAACATAAATGCAGCGGTGCTCGCATAGTGCCCACAAAAGCCACGTTTGGTATCAAATACAAACTGGTCTAGCGTATTATCACCATACATTGGTGTAGGCGTTAATGTGTAAGCAAACTGCTGCTGATTAAAGTAATCAAGTAGCGCGTTAAAGTAACCTTGCGCATTTTCATGCTCAGAAGACAACTGTTTTGCCAGTGCCGTTGTTTGTGGATTGGTTGTGTTAGGTAAGCGAGTGTATAAGCGTTTTTCAAAGTTATTTAGGCTCAGCATAGCCTCACTACTGGTTACCGCGTATTTAATGTTTTTGTTTAAGTTACCTTTGCGTTTTAACAAACCATTGTAGGTTGAGTGCACATCTGAATTAGCACTTTGTGCAAAGCCAAGTGCAAATAGCCAATTTGAAGATGAAGGCTCTGCAATAATCTGATAATTTACGCTATTACTTTGAGTAACTGTACGGCGAATTTGGTTAAATTGTTGAGATTTCAAAATGTCCGATATTAACCATTCACTGCCATTAAACTCATCATGAATAAGGCTGCGCCAGTAATAGGGGGCCTGTAAGGCTTGTCCAGGCTGTTGTTCTACCCGAAAAACCAAATCATCTGACTCAGCTAATTTCGCAATAGAAAAGGGGTTAACTTGCTCTGATAAACCCGTTTTCGCAAGCTTTGGCCCCGGTAATTGCCAAAACGCCGGTATTTTCGGTAAAAACAAAATCAAAAATGCCGCTATAGGTAAAGCTAGTAGTATGGTTTTAAAACTTTGTTTATTAGCGGCCTTAAAGCTTTGTGGGCTAGTTAAATAGCCAAGCACCGCAAAGTTCACAATATAAAGCACACTGACCACCAAGGTTTCAAACAATCCTTGATGGAATAAATACACCGTTGAAAGGTTAAAAAACACCAGTAAACAAACGGTTTGATACTGTTTGACGGTTTTCGCTTGGAGCAATTTAAAGCTACTAGCAAGTAGCATCATGGATACAAATAGCTTTACTGTATCGCCCACGCCAACCAGAACAAATAAGGCAACTAAGCAAATTGCTGCCAACATATTCGCCACCAATCCATTTAGTTTTTTATAAAATTTACCTAAAAACAGGTTTAAAAAACTGAGGCCAGCCAATATGGTTAGAAATGGAGTAGTTACTTCAGTAAACAAAAAACCACTAATAACAATAAACAGAAGTGATAAAACGGTATTAATAAGCGGGGTATTCATGCTTAAAACTCCGCTAAAGCTTTCAGGCAAGTTTCTTGATGACTTCGCCCTAAACCTTTAGTGATATGTTTATTGGGTAAAGTTAACGAAAAAGCGATTTGTTGATCGGTTAACTGGTTTACTAAAAAACATAATTGGCTTAATCGATGCTCGTTATTTCCTGTTAACGTATTGTAATTAAGAGCTAATTCCTGTGATGCATCACTGGTAAACTCTTTCGTTAATAGCTGCTGAGTTTTAGCGTAGTGTTTCCACGACACCTTATTAAGTGCAGTGCCTTGCACAAAAGAAGTGAGTTGATAAAAGTCATCATTACCGGCTTTGATTTGTGCATTATCGCCATCATGTTCGTCATTGTCATGAAGTTGTGTATCAAGCTTTTCTGTGGGTATTGGCTTTGGATAAACATAAACTGTATCTATGGGCTTTATGTAGCTCCAAACCGACACTAATCCAAAAGGGAAATGACTAATGATTTTTATTCTATCAAAGCCATAAGCACCACGTTCGCTACATTTAAGTGCTATTTCAACCGAGTTTTTCTCGTTGCTTTGTAGTGAAACGGCTTCAGATTCGATGTTATTATTGATTAGTTTTACTAATTCGCAGCGTGATTTTGCTTGTAGTTCAAAGCGTGCTACGGGCGCTTTGGGTGCATAACCTTCCTTCACTGAAAGATATTTAACCAATAAACCTCTGACATTTTTATAGCCAGTTAGTATCGCAAATACCATAACAACAACCATTAAATAAGCCATCGCTAATATAAGGTTATTTTGATAGTTAATACCCATCACAAAGTTAAGTAGGGAAATTATTAGAAACTGCCCACCAAGTTTAGAAGGAAGCACATAAATAGTTTTATGTTGGAGTTCAATTTCGTTTTTTTTATGTTTGTTTTTTAATAACTTATTAAAAACTAATTGACGAAATTGTTTAACAAAAGCAGGGCGCTTTAACATGTTTACAAGCTTACAGGCACATGTTTAAGTGCATAACCACTGTCGCCAGAATTTAACCCCAATCGGTGATCAGTCACGCTAGGAAAAACCGCTTGTACATCTTCAGGCAAAACAAAATCACGACCTTCGATATACGCCCATGACTTTGCAGCACGAGCAAGTGCAATACTTGCTCTTGGTGATAATGGGTTTACAAAATGACTATCTTGGCGAGTAAAAGCGACTAGTTCGAGTATGTAGTCAACAACCGTATGACTTATTGTTACAGTATTAATTTCTTTTTGAATAACAGCGAGTTGTTCTGAGTTAATGCGAACAGGTAAATCATCATAGTTACGATTGTTTAGACCTAAAATAAGGTTTTTCTCGGCTTGTTTATCAGGAAAACCTAAACTGATACGCATGAAAAATCGGTCTAATTGTGACTCTGGTAACGGATAAGTTCCAGATTGGTGCACTGGGTTTTGAGTTGCAATAACAAAAAATGGTGATGGTAGGGCGTGTTTAACCGAATCCACCGTCACTTGTTTTTCTTCCATTGCCTCTAAAAGCGCACTTTGTGTTTTAGGACCTGCACGATTAATTTCATCACCTAAAACAACTTGGCTAAATACAGGACCTTGATGAAAAGAAAAACTATGTTCTTTAGCATCAAAAATGTTTGTACCAAGAATATCAGAAGGTAATAAATCACTTGTGAATTGAATACGTTGATACGACAATCCAAGAACTGCTGCAAGTGCATGAGATAAAGTGGTTTTTCCCATACCAGGCAAATCCTCAATGAGCAAATGACCTTCACTGAATAAGCATGCTAAAGCAAGTTTAATTTGTTGTTGTTTACCAAAAATGACCGTAGACAGATCATCAATTATGAGTTGGATTGTCGAATTCATAAACTACTTAATTTGTTATGGTTTCCATCAATTCTAGACGTTTCATAACAGAGTCGACTTTTTTTGAGTTAAAAGGTTTAGCAATAAAACCTCGGGCGCCTAATTCCCAAGTGTTTTGAACATTCTCAAGACTGTTATGACCTGAACACATAACAACGTGAGTATGGGGATGTCGGTCATTCAAATATTCAAGAATTTCCTCACCGTCAGTGTTAGGTAGCTCAATATCAAGAAAGATAACGTTTGGTGACTTTTCTTCAATTAGAGTTTTGGCTGATTCAAAATCTCGACTTTCTAAAATATCGTCAAAACCAAGACCAGTTAAAATATGATTTAGATAGTCGCGAATATCTTGCATATCGTCGATTATCAGAATAGGTTCTAACGGTTTCACAAATTCCATATCGTTTACATCTTATCGTTACATCTTAAGTTGATAGTTTTAATATATGTCATGCGATAAGTAAGCTCAAGAAACTCAGACTAATAAAATAGATAATATGACAAAACATCATCATTATGTCCGATACCGTCTAGTATTGGACTTAGCATATATAAAGAATAGGTATCACGATATACCATTGCGTTACTTCCTATAATTTATATTATGTTAAATAAGATATTTTTCTTTATAACCAGCCTCACTAGTCGTTAGATTTTAAGGTTTTTTTGCTGTTTTTTGGTTAATTTGGTTATTCAAGATTTTCTAGCTTTCTAAGAATGTTCATTTTTATTACGTGAACCTTCAACCTGATTTACTTCATTTCAATAAGTCTTTAACGATGACTTTTTACTAATCTAGGTTTGAAATACTTTAGTTAATGCCGAATAGACAATTCATTTAAACAAAGCCAATAAGACCACTGAGGCGTATGATCTTGAAGGTGCTTAGGGAATTTCACCTCACCCAATTAAACGCCCTAGCAACGCCTAGTGCTATTTCATGCAGAACCACAAAACCAGCGCCATAAATGGTGGCCCAAAACGGTATGTTTATAAAATCGAGTGTTGAGGTTGATGATGAAACTGAGACTTCTTGGTAATTAGTAAGCCATGGGTAAAAACCTACGCTGTAGAGAATAACAATAGGTGCGGCAAAGAGTACTAAACGTAGTTTTCGTGCTTTAAAAAACGGTATAAATGAAGCTCCTAGCATCAATAATAACGGCACAAACACGTAGACTACAGATGTAAAATCATTGAGCTTCATGCCTAAACCAACGGTTACAATCAGCATGAATAAAGCAATAAAAATGCGGTAAGCGGCTGTAAAATTCATTGTCATTCCTTGTAATAAACCTACAACCACCCTAGCATGGTAATTTTTAAATGTATATTTTATATGACAATTATCTTATTGCACTCGATACTTTCTACGAAATACTTATCATGGCTTACTACTATAAACCCACCTTTAAAGTCTTGTAATGATTTTGCTAATAACTGTTTTGATTCAAGGTCTAGGTGATTATCAGGCTCATCTAATAACAAGAATGCAGTGCTTTCAATATTACTAACAATACACATGGCTAGTTTCATTTTCTCGCCACCACTCAAAAATGCGGCGTGTTTAAATACAGCATCCTTTCTAAAGCCAATACTTGCAAGTAAAGTTCGCGCGGTGCTCTGGCTTAAATCTTTACAGTAAGTCATGAGATTTTCAAGCATGGTTAGCTCGTTGTTTATGAGTGTAAAATGTTGGTCTAAATAATAAAGAGCTTGGTTGCAATATAACTCCCCTACTTTAGCTGGTATCTCTCCTATAAGAGTTTTAAGTAAGGTTGATTTTCCGGCGCCATTAGCGCCAGCTAAATGAACTTTATCATCACTGTACACCTGAAAAGTTAGCGACTTTTGGGCACCATATGCTAATACTACATTATCCAGGCTGAGTACTTTGTGATGCTTAGCCTCATCTGTTTGCGATAAATAAAATTGTTGGGCTTTCACTTGTTCAAGCTGACTTAAAAATTGTTGTTTATTGCTATTTAGCTTACCTTCTCGCTTAGCGGTATTTTTACTTTGCGAAGATAAATTTGCACTGGCTTTATCTTTTTTCGCATCCATTAACACTTTAGGTTGGCTACCAGACTTTCTAAGTGCTGCGCCCTGAGCTGCTCGCTTAAGTGTTTTTTGCTGTTTTAATTGCTCTGCTGCTTTGAGTATTGTTTGCTGTTTAACAACGTGGTTTAGTTTGTTTGCAAGCGCAGCAACTTGCTTCTGCTTTTGACTTTGGTATTGTAAAAAACACGTACCATATTGTGTTAAACCAAGGGTTGTTAGTTCCCATATTTCATGGGCTTGTTCTAATAATTCTTGGTCGTGACTAATCAGTAATATTTGTCCTTTGAATTTGTTAATTTGCTCTATAAGCCAGCGCTTACCGTGTGCATCTAGGTGGTTTGAAGGTTCATCGAGTATTAAAATATCGTGATTAAAGAAGTTAAATAGCGCCCAGAGCTTTAATTGACTAAACTGGCCGCCGCTTAAATATTTGCTTGCTTTACTGTCACTCAAAATTTCAGTATCAGTGCTTTTAACACCTAGCCTCAAAAGCTCTGCCTTAAAGCGCTCTGGTAAGTCCCAATTGTCTTCTAGCAAAGTTAAATTTTGATCTGTAACTTGCCCTTGGTTTATCGCTTCAAGGGCATTAAACATAGACACTAAGCCAATAGCCTCTGCAATTGTTAGATTATCAGCCTGATTTATATCGTCTATTTGCTCATAAAAGCCAAGGGTTGAATTACAAACAACCGTGCCAGAGATTGGCTCTTTTTGCTTAGTAAGTATTGACGCTAATATAGATTTACCGCAGCCGTTCCTGCCAACTAACGCAGTAACTTTTGCAGTGAGAGAAAATGAAAGGTCGTTAAATACAACATCGCCATTGCCATGTTGATAACATAAATTGAAAGCTTGAAGTTGTGGCATAGTGCCTCCTGTATTACAGGGGCAATAAGCGTTTAATCACGCAAGAAGTAACATAATAAAAAATGATAGTGAGCAACGCCTACTAACCCTGTTGGTCCAAAAAGATAAATTGAAATTGGATAACAGGTTTAGATGTTCATGTTGGCGGCTACTCCTAAAAATGAGCTCTCATAATAACCATCCACTGCCTAAATGGCAACGAGTTATGTTACTCTTAAGCCACTGAACATTTAAAGGAATCTATTTTGAATTTAGTTGAAAGCCAGCATGCCTCACAAAACCCTATTCAAGTTAAGCTGCAAATTGCTGAACATAAGCGTGTTTTTGTCATTGGCGATTTAGATGCAGATTTAGCTAAATTTGAACAGGCGCTCTGCTCTGTCAATTTTAATCCAAGCACGGATATTCTCTTTTCACTCGGCGATGTAATAGACCGGGGTGATAACAGCATTGCTTTATTAAGACGTTTTAAAGAGTTGGGTGTAAACATGTGTTTAGGTAACCACGAGCACATGCTACTTGAATCATTATTAGCAAATAATGAAGATTATTATCGCTTATGGGTTGAAAATGGCGGCCATTGGCACACCCAAGCAACCGATGAAGAGCTTAAATTTGTCTTTCAGCAACTTCTAAAATGCCCTCTTTCTTATTTTGTTGAATACGCGGGTATAAAAATCGGCCTCTCGCATACCACGTGCGCTGATTGGGATTGGAATAATCCAACAAAAGATAAAGAAAAGGCTATTAGTTTACTACTTTGGGATAGAGCTTTAACCAAAGCAAAGAAGCCAGTAATAAACCCAAGTATCGATTTTTCAGTGCACGGTCATAACACCACTAAAGAGCCTTATTGGCTAGGTAATAGCTATCATCTTGACACTAATTACCTCAGTGGTAAGCCTACTATAGTTGAGCTTAAAACACTGATAAACCAGTTTTCATCAATGTAAGCTGGCCAGTCGTTCGACAGTTTGATCATCAAGGTATTTTTTATAGGTGAGCCGTGCATGCCACAGCTGCTCATCGTTTTCTTGAATGTAAATAATTGGGCCAGCAACTTTATTCGCTAAGCTAGTTAATTTACTGTATTCACGGGTATCAATTATGCCATCGCTGAAGTAGCTTCGTGCCGTATTTAAAAATTGCTCTTCTTTATAGATATCGCTATGCCAAATTAACGAACGATACATACTTGCTGTTATTTCGGATGGCTTGTCATTCGAACGAAAGAGTTTCACTTCTGTATAAATTGAATTACCGGTGATTACAATCCCTATTAACGACAACGTCGTAAGAGTCATCATCCATTTCATGCTCTATTCCTCAAAATTAGGTACTAACCTAACTATAGGTGATGAAGATGAATGTATGCTGTTTATTTAATTAATTAGGATTGGTAAAACTATTTTCAAGATACTTAATTCTTGTTTTAAATGTTGTTTAATGTATTAGGCAAACTAGCCTAATACATTAACATCACTACTAGTGAAGTGCCGCTGTAAACGGTATATTTTTACAGATTTCAGCTTCTGCGATAAGGATTTCTTCAAGGCGAGCATCAACTTCTTGCTTATCGAAATACTCGTAGGCAAGTTCAACGAATAAGTTTTTATGTTTTTCTTCTGATTTAGCAATCGCGACATAAAACTCTTTTTCTTTACCTGCTGGTAAGGCTTCAGCGACAAGCGAAAAACGCTCATGTCCGCGAGCTTCTATTACTCCTGCGACTAATAAGCGGTCCATTAAAAATTCATCACGACCATTTCTGAAAACCGCGCGAATTTGTTTGATGTAAGGATCTTTTTGATCATTACCAAGAGAAACATCACGTTCCATTAGTAATTTTAAAACTTGCTTAAAATGAATCATTTCTTCTAACGCTAAATCAGTCATAGCTTTAACGAGCTTACGACGATCTGGGTAGTGTGAAAGCATAGACATAGCCATACCAGAGGCTTTTTTTTCTGCTGCAGCATGATCTTGTAAAAAGGTATTGAAGTCAGCCAAGACTCCTTCTGTCCATTCAAATGGCGTGTGGTATTTTAATTCAAACATAATAAGGGACAACTTAACTTATAATGGCGGCGATTTTAGCGTATTTTACTTATGATTATAACCAAGAGATTTATCAATTTTACCACTTCGGGTTGATGACACTTTATCTGGGTGTTTTATGTCATTCCAAGCTGTGACCTTGCCCCCAATATTAAGCTGTTTAAAGCTGATTGGTTGTTCCGTGCTTAAAAACTGCTGCAATAGTTGCGGGCTATTAGGGTCAGCAACATTAAGTGTTAGTAATTGATGTTCACAGCCTTTAAAGTAATCTGCTATTTGCTGTTGATGGCGCTGATAACAGGCTGTTAAATACTCATCAGATTCTAAATCTGCCAAACTATAGTGGCCAAACACATCAAGATAACAGCGTTTTAAGTGAATATTAAAGCCACCGTCTGGGCGCATTAAATTAGTGTGCATACGTGTTAATAGCTGCCTGATTGATGGTAGCCATTTAGCTAAGTCGCGCTCAAGATTTATAAAGCGGCTGTTTGCAAAGTGTTTATCAAGTAAAACATATTCACTAAATACAGGGGTGTCGGCAATAACGTCTGCGTTGGTAATTGCTTGTTGGGTATAGGCTGTGTGCGAGGTTTTATAGCCGAGTTCTAAAAAGCTGTTACATATACTGGTTGTGCCGGTTCGAGGTAAACCGATTATAAAAATTTTTGAGCTCATGGCACCTTATCAATAGATAACCACAGCGACTTATCTTCTACTGGGGTTAACCTTGGTAATTCGTTATTGTTCAATTCTATAATAATCTTGTCATGAACGTGGGCATTTTTAATGAAATCACGATTATATTTAAAGAATAGCTCGTCAAATTCACCGTTTTTACGCATAACTTTTAAACCCTCATTCACCGCTTTTGCAATTTCAGGCTTATCTTTGTTAAAAAAGAAATAAATAGGGCTTTTATATTTAAGCATTAGTTGCGGAAGAACAACCAAGTCGATTTTTTTCTCGAAATTAGCCTTTTCCTCCTCTATTTCGAGTATAGAGCGAGGAAATAACTGCCCTCTTCCTTTATCAAGCATAACGAACAATGACTCAAAATCTTGAGAAGTAGCCACAGTTAAATTGTTGCCTTTTAAAATATCTGTGTCAGGCCAGTGCTGGCCTTGTATAAAAATAATATTTTTTAGATCGTCGTATGTCTTGATTTGGCTTAGATAAGGTAATTGCCTTTTAGTTGTAAACATTAAACGCCACCCGAACAGTCCTTTAAAAATAGGAATTCTCAATGGCAATAACATTTTTTCACGTTCAGTATTGGTCATACTCCAATACACATTAATACCAGTTCCAGTTGCTATTTCTCTAAGAACTCTGTTTTGTCCTAATAGTCTTGGTGACGGTGTTAAAGTAAAATTATAACCACTTCTCTCAAGTGCGGTACGAAGCAATATAAGAGGATAAAGTAAACTTTCATCAAGGTTTGGCAAAGTCTTAGGGTAAATTACCCTAAGAGTTTCAGGTGGAATAGCAACCGCTTTTTTTGCATTGATTGTTTTTACATTTGCCGAACAAATATTTGTTAAAAACAGTAAGGTAAGAGTAAAAACAACTTTCTGCATATTAGAATACCTGTGTAACTAATAACATCACTGCACTGATCAAAATAGTTAAGAAGGTGAGTATCATTCCTAACGCTCGTAATTTCATTATATTATCAACGAGTGCATAACTATGACAAAAACGGCCTGCAACAAGCATTGAACCTAAAATATAGCAGAAATGGCTAGGAAGACCCTGATACTCTAATAAAAATAGCAGAATCAATGAAAATGGCACATATTCAATAAAATTAGCATGGGTACGTATAGCTGCTTGTAGGCTTGCATCACCACCATCGCCTAGTGAAATACGTTTTGCTTTACGAAGTTTAATTACACGAAAGCTAAGTTGGATGTATAAAATGGCCAAAATGGCAGCAAAAGTTGAAACAATCACAGTTTTTCCAATTTTTATTTAAAGTTAGACGCTTAGCACTGTTTATTGCTAGGCTGTTAAGTAAGTAGTTAGGTTAGCTCAGTATGATATTTAATGTCTAACAGTTCTTAAGGAAGTGCATGTTTACGCCAAGAAAAATTGCCGATAATTACCGTGAAATGGTAAGTAGTATCGGTTTTTACCCTTCAATGCTCTCTGTCATGTTTTTGATTTTCGGATTAATTAGCATTGCAGTAGAGTACTCTTCACTATCAATGGAGTTTAAAAAGCTGATTGGCGTGCTGTTGGTCGACAGCGAAGAAAACGCCCGAACTATCCTCAGTACGCTTGCAGGAAGCATTATCTCGTTAACGGTTTTTAGCTTTTCTATGGTTATGGTAGTGCTAAACAGCGCCAGTGCTAGCCTTTCTCCTCGAGTATTACCTGGACTAATTACCCGTAAATCGCACCAATTAGTGCTTGGCTTTTATCTTGGTAGTATTATCTACACTATATTAATGTTGATAAACATACGTACCATTGGCGATGGAGATATGGGAATTCCATCTTTGGGTATCTTCTTTTCTTTGGTTTTTGGTTTGATTTCGCTGGGGTTTTTTGTGTTTTTCATTCACTCAATTTCTAAAGCGATTCAGGTCGATAATGTGTTAAACGATCTATTTAAAAATACCAAAGGCGAGCTTAAATGCATTATTAATATGCAACAAGAAAACCCAGTTGAGCATTTTCCTGACTTTGATGACTGGCATAGCATAAAAAGTAAAACAGAAGGCTACTTTAAAGGCGCACATAGCGATAAATTATGCGCATTGTGCCAACAGCACGGTATAAAAATTTATATCTCGGTTAAGCAAGGATTCTTTACGGTTAAAGGTTATCCGTTTTTAAAATGTGATACTGACTTATCTGACAACCCAGAGCTTGTAGAGCAACTACTAAACTGTTTTATCTTTTATATCGAAGAGTATATCAGCGACCATTACCGCTACGGTATGACACAAATTTCAGAAATTGCAGTAAAAGCCATGAGTCCGGGGATTAATGATCCTGGCACTGCGGTAAAAGCCATTGATATGCTGAGTATCTTATTGATTTTACGTTTAGATATTTATGATGTTAATTACTCGCTTAAACGATGCGAGAACAATCAACCACACCTTTATATACACGAAACATCATTCGATGAGCTACTGCACGATAACTTTACGCCTATTCGTAACTACGCAAAAAATGACGCCTATGTCATGGTTAACGTACTTGAAGCTTTTAAAAATATATTGTTTAGAGCATCTGATAACGAAAAAGCAACAGATAGTTTGTTTGTTTATTTAGGGGCGATTATTGAAGATATCGATACGCATATTAGTAATGAGTATGACCGAGAACAAATTACTAATATGCTTAAAGCCATAGCCCGTATTTCAGAGCAACAAGGTGAAAAATTGCTGGCAAGCTTCACCAGCAATCAATAGACTAATTTTCTATTAAGTAAACGGCATAGCTACTAGCTGTGATCGTAAGCTCGCCACCGTTGTATGCATCAGGTACATAGTTATCTGGTGCAGCTTCAGCCATAACCATTTTACTTGCACGCATATAAGGCTGGTTTCCTGTTTCTAGTGGGCTATTAGAAGCGGTATAAAGACCTTTAAGCTCTACCCCGTAATCACTGGCAAACTCTTTTGCGGCATCACGCGCATCTTTAATTGCCAGTTTTTGAGCTTGCTTTTGTAACTCTTCATAACGGCTAGATATAAACTGCGTTTGATTAATTTCATTTATGCCCGCGTTCACCAATTGCTGAAGCATAATTGGGTACTTTTTAATATCAGTTAAAGTCACAGATAGACTGCGAGTTACTCTATAGCCGACAAAGTTTTGCTTGCCTGTTTCACGGTTGTATTCTGTTTGGCGGTGTATAGAGATATTAGACGCATAAATGCCCTTTTCATTCACACCTTGACTTTTAGCAAGCTTAATAGCTTTTGCCATGGTTGCATCGGCTTTGTTTTTAGCGGCAATTAAATCTTTATCTACTTCAACAATACCCACTGTTAGTTTAACGTTATCAGGGATAGCTTTGATAGTTGCGTTGCCTTGAATGTAAATATGCGGTGCATCAGGTGTAGCTTGTGCTAACGCATTAAAGCTTAGCGCGGTGGCCATCGCGGTGAAAATTAACTTACGCATAATACTGTTCCTTAATTATTAACTCCGTTCATTATCACCTTAAAGAGTTAATTGAATATGAACAAGGCCTTTTAAAACAATATAAAAAAACAGGCATTAAAGCCTGTTTTTTCAATAACTCAACGTGTTATAGCTTAGATACTACGACGCTTATAGTTACGATACTCTGGAAGCCAATAGTTTTTCTCAATTGCAGCCCATAGCGCTTCATCGCTCAGCTCAAGTGCCACACCTTCTTCCATCGCTTTTTTCGCTACCGCAAACGCAATACGTTTACTTAACGATTGGATTTCAGTAAGTGCTGGTAATAAGCTACCTTTACCTGTGTTAGCACGTGGCGAAGACTCTGCCAGAGTTTCACTTGATACAATCAGCATCGCATCTGTGATTCGTGTTGCTTTAGCAGCAATAACACCTAAACCAATACCCGGGAAAATGTAGCTGTTGTTACATTGCGGGATTGGGAAAGTTTGGCCGTTATACTCAACCGGATCAAATGGGCTACCAGAGGCAACAATCGCTTGACCGTCTGTCCACTCAATTACGTCTGAAGGAAGTGCTTCAACTTGCTTAGACGGATTACTTAACGGGAAGATAATCGGTTGTGGGCAAGATGCGTGCATTGCACGAATAACTTGTTCTGTGAATAAACCAGGTTGGCCAGATACACCAATTAGGATGTCTGGTTGCGCACAGTGCATTACATCTAATAAAGATGCGTACTCACCACTGTATGTCCACTCGCTCAAACCGTCTTTAGATTGGCAAAGGGCTTGTTGGAAGTCACGTAAGCCTTCCATGCCTTCAGTAAGTAAACCAAAACGGTCAACCATGAAGATTTGAGAACGAGCTTGCTCATCACTGATACCTTCAGCAACCATAGTACTGATAATTTGCTCAGCAATACCACAGCCAGCAGAACCTGCTCCGACAAACACGACTTTTTGCTCTGAAAGTTTCGAGCCTTTAACACGACATGCAGCCAGTAAAGAACCTACTGTTACTGCAGCAGTACCTTGAATGTCATCGTTAAAGCTGCAGATTTCATCACGGTAGCGTTTTAATAATGGCATTGCATTTGGTTGTGCAAAGTCTTCGAACTGAAGTAACACACTTGGCCAACGACGTTTAACAGCTTTGATGAATAGATCTAAGAATTCGTCATACTCTTCTTGCGAAATACGTTTATGACGAGCACCCATGTACATAGGGTCGTTAAGCAGTTTTTCATTATTCGTACCAACATCAATCATTACTGGTAACGTGTAAGCTGGGCTAATACCACCACACGCTGTGTATAGTGATAATTTACCGATTGGAATACCCATACCACCTATACCTTGGTCACCTAGACCAAGAATACGCTCACCGTCAGTTACAACGATAACTTTTACTTTGCCTTTAGTGGCGTTACGTAAAATATCATCAATTTGGAAACGATCTTCGTAAGAGATAAATAGACCACGGGCACTGCGGTAAATGTCTGAGAACTTTTCACAGGCATCACCTACTGTTGGTGTATAGATAATTGGCATCATTTCTTCAAGATGATCACGCACTAAACGGTAGTAAAGTGTTTCGTTGTTATCTTGAATAGCACGAAGGTAAATGTGCTTGTTTAAATTATCGCTAAAGCTTGAATACTGCTGGTAACAACGCTCAACTTGTTCTTCGATCGTTTCATAACGCGGTGGCAGTAAACCGGCTAAGTTGAAATTTTCCCTTTCTTTTTGTGAAAAAGCACTGCCTTTATTTAATAGTGGCGTTTCGATCAGACCTGGGCCTGAATAAGGAATATAAAGATAATTTGGATCGGTATTTGTAGTCATATTTCCAAGCTTTGATGCGTCATAATTATGATCTGACATTATTACTCTTGAAGGCGAAATTGCAATGACAATTCACCTTGTCAGACCATTGAAGAAAATGAATTTTATGCTCTAAAGAGCTTACTAGATAGTATACATGAAAACTCAGCAGCTTTAAGGCTGCTGAGCTTGTTTTTAGTGGCTTTTATCACTTAAAGCGATGCCTTCACGGCGAGGATCGGCTGCGCCATAAAGCTTACCGTCTTTTACTTCAACAGCATGTAAACCAGAGTTTAAATCTAAGATACGAACTGTATGTCCACGATTAACAAATTCGGCTTCAGCGTTGGCAAGTTCAGTGCCCTTTTCTAGGCTTGTGTAATTATTACGATTAGTAATGCGCGGTAAGTTAATTGCAGTTTGCGCATCTAAGTTCCAATCAAGCACACCCACAACCACTTGAGCAACGTAATCAATAATGCGGCTACCACCCGGTGAACCGACTACCAAGCGTAAGCTGCCATCTTTGTTAAACACCATTACTGGCGACATTGAACTACGCGGACGTTTACCTGCTTCAACACGATTGGCTAACGGCTTACCATTTTTTGTTGGTGATAAAGCAAAGTCAGTTAGCTGATTGTTCAAAATATACCCGTTCACCATTACTGTTGAACCAAATGCCATTTCGATAGAACTTGTCATTGACACTGCATTACCTTGGCTATCCACAATCGATACATGGGTGGTTGATGGTAATTCGTAAGCATCATCCTGTGCATAAGCAAGTGAGTTTGGTGGTGTGCCTGCTTCAGCGTGGGCATCTTTTTCAGAGATAAGCTTTGCTCGACCTGCAAGGTAATCTTTATCAAGTAAACCTTGTGTAGGGATTGGCATAAAATCAGGATCGCCCATATACACGTTACGATCTGCAAACGCTAAACGCGATGCTTGTGTAAAGTAATGCAGAGCTTGAACTGAATTTGGTTTAAGCTTAGACATATCTTTGTGTTCAAGTAAAGCCAGAATCTGTAATACAGCTACACCACCACTACTTGGTGGAGCCATTGAACAAACCTCATACTGGCGATAATCAACACATACAGGTGCTCGTTCTTTGCTTTTGTAATTAGCTAAGTCTTCAACACTCAAAGTACCCGGTGCTACCGCTGAGTTTTGCACTGCATTGACAAGTTCTTTTGCGTTTTCACCTTTATAAAAAGCATCAATACCTTGTTTAGCAATATCTTTATAAAGTGCGGCAAGTTCTGGGTTCTTCTTAACAGTGCCAACAGCAAGCGGTTTACCATCTGGGAAGAAATAATCACGAATAACAGGTAGCTTTGTAACCCCTGGGTTTAACTCTTTAGCGAGTAACTGATGTAAACGCGGTGATACAATAAAGCCTTTATCAGCCAATTCAATAGCAGGGCCAAACAAGGTTTGCCAGTCTAACTTTCCGTAACGCTTATGAGCAGTGGCAAAGGCATCTAAAATACCAGGTACACCTACAGAGCGACCGCCTACCACCGCTTCAATCCATTTCACAGCTTTACCGTGTTTATCTAAAAAGAGTGTTTCGTCAGCGTTACTTGGTGCAGTTTCTCGACCGTCAAAACTAGTAAGGCTTTTTGTTTTATTATCAAAGTACATCATAAATGTACCACCACCGATCCCCGACGATTGCGGTTCTACCAGTGTTAAAACAAGTTGAGTTGCAATTGCAGCATCAACTGCAGAGCCACCTAGTTCAAGCATTTTTTGGCCAGCTTTAACTGCATAAGGGTTTGCGGCAGCGACCATGTACTTATCGCCTTCAACAACCTGTTTATGAGCAAAGCCTGTTGCGGCTTCAGGTTCGCGAGTCTCAACTTTTGCAGGGGTAGCAAAAATAGCAGTTGAATAAATTAATGAAGTGGACAGAGCTAACAGCGCTTTGGTTTTGAATAACATAAATAAACTTAATCCCGTAGTGTATTTGGCATCTTAAAATTAAACGTGCACAATAGGCGACAATCTCAGATACAATAAAAATAACATGATAAACCTGCCCCTGAAACTAGAATATATTCTGCCTCCTTTGTGTTTAGTACTACTTAGTTCGTTGTTTGCAACTTTCAACTTAAATGAATATCTTGAATTTAACCGTGATTTAGTTGCAAATGGTGAATTTTGGCGTATTTTCACCAGCCAATTTGTACACGCAAATTGGCCCCATTTAGGCCTGAATTGTGCCGGGATTTTATTAATTTGGGCCTTGCATGCTGAGCATACAAGCCCTACTCGTTATGCATTTAATATTGCTATTCTTGCATTGTGGTGTGGTTTAGGTGTTTGGCTATTTTGTCCAGATATCTTTATTTACACCGGATTAAGCGCATTGCTTCACGGAGTTATTATTTGGGGCGCCGTTAAAGACGTTCAAGCAGGGGTGATTTCCGGCTGGTTATTGTTTGCTGGCACTTGGGCTAAAGTGATTTGGGAGCAAATAGCAGGCCCGAGTGAATCGGTGAGTCAGTTAATCGCCTCTAATGTTGCCATTGACGCCCACTTTATCGGCGCGATTGGTGGCACACTGTTGGCTTTGCCTGTCTTTATAAAAATAATAAAAACTCGCGAGTAGCCTTACTCGCTTTCTTATTACAGCTCTTTATTAGCTAGAAAAAGGAACTTTAAATGAAAGAAAATAAAGGCCGCTTTTATCTAAGCCTCATCTTGCTTTGTCTTTACGGCCCATTGCTGCTTGGCTTTTTAAGCTCATATATTAATTTAAATTTTGTATCACCTAGGCATATGAGTGATGTTTCTCAGGTAACCAATGTAATAATACTTGGCTCATCTATTTTAGGCTTTACTTTATTGCTCATGAAATACCAAGAAGTTAGAACGCTTTTTAACAATAGAATAATCGCCAACACCTTAATTATAATAAGCTTTTTGTATGCTTGTTTGATGTTCATTGCAGTGTCCTTAGTTGTATTTTTGGATGCAACTTTCAGCTCAAATAAAGATTACATTTATCAAGAGCAAACTTTTAATAACCGTACTTTTTATGTTTATACGGCAGACCCAGGTGCTTTTGGAAAAGCGCACCATTATGTGTATTTAAAGTGCCCTGCTTCCTTTAATCGCTATGAATTGGAGTTAATAGCCAATCTATCATGGATGAGAGACTATGAAATGAGCCTAGAGGGGGATGATCTAATTTTTCAAAACGACTCAGAGGAAGGTAAAACTGTGCTCGATGTGAGTGAATTTTACTGCAAATAACCCCTTTTAGATAAATTCTATTACAAACAAAAACAGCCACTTAAAGTGGCTGTTTTTCATTTACGCTATTGGATTACAGGGTTTCTTTAAATAGCTTATGAATACGGCGGTATTCATCTAACCAGCTTGATGGTTGTACAAAACCATGTGGTTCAACTGGGAAGATAGCTGTTTCAAAGTTTTCTTTTTCAAGCTCAATTAAGCGCTGTACTAAACGTACTGAGTCTTGGAAGAATACATTGTCATCAACCATAGGCGCATTAATCAATAAATGGCTCTTAAGACCTTCAGCAAAATAAATTGGTGAGCTCTTTTCATAGGCAATTGGATCAACATCTGGGTGGTTTAAGATGTTCGACGTATAAGGGCCATTGTAGTGAGCCCAATCAGTTACTGGACGAAGCGCAGCACCTGCTTTGAATAAATCAGGTTGTGTGAATAGCGCCATAAACGTCATGAAACCACCGTAAGAACCACCATAAGTGCCTACAGCTTGTGTATCTACGTTTGCATTGTCTGCCATCCAGCTTACGCCGTCTGCTAAATCTTGGATCTCAGGCGTACCCATTTGACGGTAAATAGCTGTACGCCAATCACGGCCGTAACCTTTCGATGCACGATAGTCCATGTCCATTACTACGTAGCCTTCTGAAGCCAATAGTGAGTGGAACATAAACTCACGGAAGTAACCAGACCAACCCATGTGTGAGTTTTGTAGGTAACCAGCACCGTGGTTAAAGATAACCGCTTTACGGTTTTTACCCGTTTCGCCTTCTTTATAATCAGCTGGGTAATATACTTTTGCGTAAATTGGCTGATCAGTGTGGCTTGAAGGCACAGCAACAATCTTAGGTGCGATTAGTTTCTTCGCTAAGAACTCATCAGAGACCGTGTGCGTTAACTGAGTTGCTTGGGTATTTGCTTTTGCATCAGCAACATAAAGCTCAGGTGGCGACATAATTTTTGAGTGAGTTAGCAATAGTTTGCTTTCATCCGGGCTTAACTGGTAGTCAGTCATACCATCAAGGTTGGTTACTTGCTCAGATTCACCGTTTGCAGGGTTTACACGATAGATTTCGTAAAGACCTGGGTGCTCAACGTTAGCTTTGTAGTAAATCGCTGAGTTATCATCCGTTAACGTTAAGTTAGAAACAACAAATTGGCCTTTAGTTAGCTGCGTTGCTTTACCGTTTAGTGGCTTTTTGTAAATGTGGCTGTAACCAGACTCTTCAGATAAATAGTAAAGGGTATCTGAGTTGTTCAACCAACCAAAATCATTGTATGCATAGTTTACCCACGCATCGTCATGTAGACGGTGTTGTGAAACAAGCTTGTTGTTTTGTGCATCAACAGTGGCTAACCAACGGTCTTTGTTGTCCCATGCTTCAAGCATAAGAGCCACTTGTGAACCGTCTGTGTTCCATTGGATAGCACTCTGGTCCCAACCCCAATCCATCATTAGGTTGATGGCACGTGGTGCTTTTTCAGACTTATAAGTTTTGCCATCACGAGCGTAGTTTTCTTTCTTAACAGCTGCAAGAACGTCTTCATCAAAACCAGGTAAAGTATCGAATGCTAGGGTTGTTTGCTCACCTGATTTAAGGTCAATGTAAACAACGTCTGAGCTGATTGGTTTTTCATCAGCAACACGACGGCGAACTTTTTCTGCTTTTACGCGCGCATCATCGGCAATGTAATTAGGCATGATATCGCCTTCATCGCGCCATGAGCGGTTTTCTGTGGTTACTGCAACAAGTGCTTGGCCATTTGGTGAAAGCTGTACATCTGCTAAACGTTTACCTTTACCTAAGTAAAACTGTGCGTTAGCAATGCTGTCGTTTTGTTCGTTGATTTGTGCTTTACGCTCTTCACGATCTTTTTTGTTTTTATGAGTAAGCGCAATGTAATCAATTAGTTTGTGTTGCTCTTTTGCAATATAAGTGTCTGGCTCTTGTACACCTTTAGGTGCATCATCTAGGTGTAAGTTAACTAATTCAACTTGACGACCGGTTGCTAAATCAACTTTATAAAATGCATTACCTTGGCGATAAGCAAGGCTACCATCAGTTAAAAACTGTGGTTTTGATTGCTTTGCGCTGTCGTGTGTAATTTGCGTAATTTGTCCAGAGCTTAAGTTTTTAATGAAGATATTACCTTCAAATGCATAAGCCTGTTGCTTTTTATCTGCTGAGTAAACTGCGTTTTTAGCGCCTACAGTGTGTAGTTTATTTAACGCTAATTGTGATGCAGATTGGCTATTTACCGCTTGAACGTATAAATCGCGTAACTCATTGCCTTGTTGCTTTTGTGCATAAACGATACTGTTAGAATCACCGTTCCAGAAAGCACGCTCAGGCTGACGACCTAACCAATCAGGATGAGCCATTGCTTGCTCTAACGTGATTTCAGCTGAACCTGTATCAGCAGGAGTAGCAACAACTGGGGCTACATTGGTAACTTGTTCTTCAGAAGGCGTTGAGGCGGTTGATTGACAACCTGCTAGCATGAAGCTAGATGCGACTGCGAGAGCCACTAACGTTTTATTAGCAGTGGTTTTGAATTTCATAGTGCTTCTTACGGGTTATTATAATTCGCCTTATTTAAGCAGAAGCACTGATGAAATAGCAATTTTTATAGGATAAACAGCCAAACTTTTCCGTTTAATAACAGCTTATTTTAAACTGATATCAAGCCATACCATACGGTGATCAGACGATGCGTTACGATCTTTAATTAAACGGAACAGTTCAGAGCTTTTCTGTGGCCAAAAAACTCCACCATCGTTAATCTCAATACCATAATTTGATGGTAATACGTAATCAGCACGAGCTTGCCAATAAGCGGTATAGTTTTTAGCGAAATCTTCTTTATACGACTCTTTAGCACCTTTGCTTGTTGGCGTAAAAGAGGTATTCACTAATGGGTTTTTTAAAATTTGGTCTGTGGTATTCGGGCGAGCCTTCCCCCCTTCTGGCGCAGCATTTAAATCACCCACAATCACAAAGCGGCTTTTCGCTTTTAAGCCCCCTTTTTGGCCTTTATCATCATAAATATAGTTAGCATTATTGATGTAGTCTGCAATCAGGCGTACTTCATCATGATTACGCTTACCGTTACGGTCTTCATCACCATCAAAAACCGGTGGGGTTGGATGCGAAGCAAGCAAATGAAGCGTTTTTCCTTTTACATCAATTGGTAAATCCCAAAATGATTTAGAGCTTAGGTGAATTGCTTGCCATTCCTCCGTAGAGTACCAGTCTTTACCTGTTTTAGGGTCTATAGGCATTTGTGCATTTGGCATGTCTTTGTATTTGAATGTTTGTAGTGTGCGCGCTTTATCTAAATCGATTGGATAGCGCGACAATACAGCCATTGCATAATGCCCTTCAAAGAAGCCAAAACCTTGAGCATCACCTTTGTAATGCCCCTTTACACCATCGTTATCTAGGTCAAACTCGGTAGCTAAACCGGTGTTAACGGGTGCAATAAAGTAATACGGGTAATCGATAGCAACCTGCTTATTTTGTGATACTTGCAGGTAGTTTTTACGAAATACGTTGATGCCTTTGTCTGCATCAATATAATCAAACTCATTAAGTAAAATAACATCCGGTCTTACACGCTGAATTATTTCGGCAATGTTGCGTATTTGCTGGTGGTTGCTCGCTAAAGCTTTGCTTAAAGCATCTTTATCAATCGCTTCACCTTTTTTTGCATAGTTGGTTGCGTCCATACTTACGTTAAAGGTCGCAACTCGTAAATCAGCAGCCGATACATTGTTAGCAAATAAGCCTACAGTCAGTGCTATTGAAGAAGTTAATAAAGCGTTTTTCATGAAATAAATCCGTCTACAATAAGTAGTAAAATAATACTGCTGACAATGATCCATAAGATCATCGCCATGATAAAAGGTTTAATGCCCGCTTGTTTTAAGACCGAAATTGATAAGCCACTCCCAATCAAAAATAAGGTCATTACCAAAACTTGTTTAGCGCCAACATTAAGTGCATGCCAGAGTGTTTGGTACTCAGGGAAGCTTGAGTTGATCAATGCAGCCGCTAAAAACCCAAAAATAAACAATGGGATACTGGCTTTTTCATCTGATTTCCAAAAAACACCTGCGATACTAGTATACGGTATGATCCACATCGCTCTAGTGAGCTTGATAGTGGTGGCAATTGCAAGAGCTGATGCGCCATAAGCAGCTGAGGCCCCAACTACACTACTAGTATCGTGAATAGCCAGTGCCGCCCATACCCCAAATTGATGCTCAGTCAGGCCCAAATAATGACCAATCATTGGAAATAACACCAAGCCAAGTGCGTTAAGTAAAAAAACTACAGCTAAAGATATCGCGACTTCGTGATCTTTTGCCTTGATAACTGGCGCCATTGCTGCAATTGCGCTACCACCACAAATTGCAGTACCAAATGATATGAGTACACCGGTATTTTTATTTAACTTAAACAACTGAGATAAAATTTCGCCAAGGCCAATAATCGCGGTAATACTGACAATAGTAAGTACAATTGAGCTGCGCCCTACTTCTATTACTTGACTAAAATCAACAGCAAAGCCTAAGCCAATAACCGCTAACTTTAGCATCCATTTACTAATTTTTTGTGACTGAACTGCAAATGGATTACCTAAAACCATAGCAAACAAAGCGCCAACAACAAGTGCCGTAGCAGAGCCAACAAAAGGTAAGGCCGATGCTAAAAATAGTGCAATAAAAAGAAATTGTTTTGGGCGTTCGGCTATCACAACGGTGCTCTGATAAATTTATTGGTTAACTTATGAACCACAGGTGCGACTATAATAACGGTAGGAAATGCGACACAAAAAGCAAAAGCCCATGCTTTAAGCCAAATGGCTGCAATGTTATCGATTAAACCAAGGTTAAAAATACTGATCACTAAAGACATAAATCCAGACATAAACAGCGCCATAAAAAACGCAAATACGACTGTTCTAAATCGAGGATGTAACATAACGAACTAATATTAATATAAAAATATTAGTCTATAGCAAGATGTTCCTGACGCAAGTGCTTTGAGACAAGAGGTACAAAATTAGCGAAGTTTGCGGGTAATACCAATTCGCTTAATTAAGTAGTCTATTTTGAGGCAAGAAAACCTTGTTGATAACAAGGCAAAAATTTCGTTATTTAGTTGTTCTAAATGAGAAATTTTTAACGCAGGTGCGACAGGCTTAATCCCTCAAAATGATTAAGTATTATTGCGGATTGGTATAAGTTATAGAGATTAAAAAGCCGAGATAAACTCGGCTTTTAAGAATTTAAACTGATTAGTTTAAAATAAGTTGGGTGCTGGTAGCAGCTACACCTGGGTAGTCTTGCTCAGGCAAGATTTCGGCAAGTGCTGCTAAACGCTCACCTAATTGGTGAAGGTTATCAGCTGATACATTGATATGACCCATCTTACGACCCGGTTTAGCCGTTTTACCATACCAGTGACTCGTAACGTCTTGCGTTGCTAGTACTGAGTGTGGGATTGAAGGCTGACCTAATACATTAATCATTGCTGTTGGACGAAGTAACTTTGTACTACCTAATGGCAGACCTGCAACAGCGCGCATGTGGTTTTCAAACTGTGAGCAATGTGTGCCCTGCTGTGTCCAGTGACCAGAGTTATGAACGCGTGGCGCAATTTCGTTAACTAATAACGTACCTTGTACATCAAAAAACTCGATTGCTAATACACCTACATAGTCAAGCTCTTGCGCTAACTTGTTAAATGCAAGCTCGGCTTGTTCTTGAATCGCTGCTTTTTCTTTACCCGCAACTGAAAGCGTAAGCACACCATTGGTGTGTTGATTTTCAGTTAATGGGTAAATAACTGTGTTACCCGCTTTGTCGCGTGCACCAATGATAGATACTTCACGGTCAAATGGGATCATCTTCTCTGCGATAATAGAGTGCGGAGCACTCTCGGTGCCAGATGCAATGAAATCTGCCATTTCTGACCAGATTTGGTCAATTTGCTCATCTGACTTTAAGCGCCATTGGCCTTTACCATCGTAACCCGCTTGGCAGGTTTTGATCACAAGCGGCTTGCCTAAGCGCTCAACAGCAGCGATAAGGTGCGCTTTTTCTGTAATTAATTGGTAAGGCGCACACTCAACATTTGTTTTATCAAGTAATGCTTTTTCAAGTGCGCGGTCGCCACCTGTTTTAATTGCCGCTTTACCCGGATAAAACTTATTGCTTTGACAGCACAGTGTTAGTACATCATCAGGAATGTGTTCAAACTCTGCGGTGATAGCGTCTGCGTTATCAATAGCTTGTTGTAATGTGCTGTTACGAACTTCACCAGTTAATGGGTGAATGATTTTTTTACTACCCACATCGTAGGCAACAACATTTAAATCAAGCGGTGCACCCGCTAAGCTCATCATACGAGCTAACTGGCCTGCACCTAAAATTAGAATATTCATATTACTCTGCAGGATTAGGGTTAGCTAAGATTGTGTCTGTTTGTTCTTTACGGAATGCTTCAACTTTTGCGAAGATTTCAGGCTGTTGGCAACCTAAAATTTGTGCCGCTAAAAGGCCAGCATTAGCAGCACCAGCTTCACCTATTGCAAGAGTACCTACCGCAACACCTTTAGGCATTTGGCAAATAGATAATAATGAATCTACACCATTTAGTGTTTTAGATTTAACTGGTACACCTAAAACTGGCAGTGATGTAAACGCCGCAGCCATACCAGGTAAGTGCGCTGCACCACCTGCACCAGCAATAATAATTTTAATACCGCGATCTGCAGCTGAGCTTGCATAGTCAGCAAGTAATTGAGGGGTACGGTGAGCAGAAACAACTTTAGTTTCGTATTCAATGCCGAATTTTTCTAGCATTAACGCCGCATGTTCCATCGTTGGCCAGTCTGATTTGGAACCCATAATAATGCCAACAGTCATAAATACACCTCAGTTAAATTGTTTTCTAAAAAGCGGACTTTTGTCCTTATTTTGTGGCGGGTATTATATACCTAACTCACATCAAGATGCGACTCTAGAAGCACAAAAAAGCCATGACATGCATGGCTTTTAATCACTCATCAGCTAATTAAGCTTCTTTGCTTGCTAGGTACTCAGTGTATGTACCTTTAAAGTCGATAACTTTGCCGTCTTTGATTTCCCAAATACGGTTTGCAAGCGATGATACAAATTGTCTATCGTGAGATACGAACAATAATGTCCCTTCGTATGCTTCAAGTGCTAAGTTAAGCGCTTCGATAGATTCCATATCCATGTGGTTGGTTGGCTCATCCATTAATAAGATGTTTGGTTTATGCATCATAATTTTACCAAACAGCATACGGCCTTGCTCACCACCTGAAATCACTTTTACTGACTTTTTGATGTCGTTTTGTGAAAACAGCATACGACCTAAGAAACTACGAACAACTTGTTCGTCGTCACCTTCTTGTTGCCATTGTTCCATCCACTCAAATAAGTTCATGTCTTGTTCGAACTCGTCAGCATGGTCTTGTGCGTAATACCCAATATTAGCGTTATCTGACCATTTAAATTCACCTTGTTTTGGTGCTAAACGACCAGCTAAAGTATTTAATAATGTTGTTTTACCAACACCGTTCTCACCGATAATCGCAATACGCTCACCTACTTCAACTAAGCCTTCAAGGCCGCTGAATAAGGTCTCTTCGAAGCCTTGCGCTAAGTTTGTTAGCTCTAACGCATTACGGAATAACTGCTTCTCTTGCTCAAAGCGAATAAACGGACTTTGACGAGAAGATGCTTTAACTTCTTCAAGCTGAATTTTATCGATTTGTTTCGCACGTGATGTTGCTTGCTTTGCTTTTGAAGCGTTCGCAGAGAAGCGCGATACGAACTGTTGAAGTTCGGCAATCTGGCTTTTCTTCTTCGCGTTTTCGCTAAGTAGACGCTCACGAGCTTGCGTTGCAGCGAACATGTACTCATCGTAGTTACCAGGGTAAATACGAAGCTCGCCATAATCGATGTCAGCCATGTGTGTACATACAGAGTTTAAGAAGTGACGGTCGTGCGAAATGATGATCATGGTACAGTCGCGCTGGTTTAACACGTCTTCTAACCACTTGATGGTGTATATGTCCAAGTTATTGGTAGGCTCATCGAGTAGCATGATATCTGGATCAGAAAACAGCACTTGTGCAAGTAACACACGCAGTTTAAAACCCGGTGCTATTTCAGACATAGGGCCGTAATGTTGCTCTGTACCAATACCTACACCAATTAGTAACTCACCTGCTTTAGCTTCTGCTGAGTAACCATCCATTTCGGCAAACTCAGTTTCAAGATCAGCCACTTTCATGCCGTCTTCTTCGCTCATCTCAGGTAGGCTGTAAATACGGTCACGCTCTTTTTTTACTTCCCACAGCTCTTTATGACCCATGATTACTGTGTCGATTACAGAAAACTCTTCGTAAGCAAACTGGTCTTGATTTAGTTTTGCAATACGTTCGTTTGGATCTGTGCTGACATTACCTGAAGATGGCTCAAGTTCACCACTTAGGATTTTCATGAAGGTTGATTTACCACAGCCATTCGCACCGATTAAACCGTAACGGTTACCATCGCCAAATTTTGCTGAAATATTTTCGAATAAAGGTTTAGCACCAAATTGCATGGTGATATTAGCTGTACTAATGATAGCGGTACCCTCCAGCGGGTAAAAAAGTAAAAACGAAACTGCGGGCAATTTTAAACTAAAGCCGCTTAGCACGCCATGAAAGTTTAATTAAATACCCCCGCTAATTTTACAAGCTCACACCTAGCGACTACCTTTAATGAGCGCGCTCACTTAACCATATGAGCACGCTCACTTTTGAAATAACCATTTATAAACAGTAGGTTAAGAATGAGCAAACATGCAGATACTCACCAACGTATTTTAGAGGCGGCTTGGAATCTTTTTACTAAGCAAGGGTTTAATGATACTTCAACGAGGCAAATTTCTGCAGCAAGCAACATAGCAGTGGGCACCTTGTTTAATCATTTCTCTGATAAAGTGGCTATTTTAGAAGCATGCCTTGATGATAAATTTAATGATGTGCTAGAACGCGCCAAAGAAACGGATATACACCGCCCTGCTCGCTTAAAGATTAATCATTACGCGCAATATTTTTATCAGTTTTATTGTTTACATCATCGCTTTTATAAAGTGCTTTTTAGCCAGCGATTGTTTTCACAGCCATTCCAGCAACAGCACATGGAGCTAATACAATCATTAGTTTTTGCCGACCAGCCGCAATTTAATAAAGTAAAAGCAGCTATATTACTCGACTGCTATTTTATGACCTTGTTATATGGTCTAGGTGCCGAAACACCAAATACTAAATTAATGCTTAGAACGCTAAGCCAGAAAGTGTCTATTTTTTAGCCTTGGTAACTCATTGATAATTCAATATAGTGAACCTAAAATGAATAATTTTTCCTCAAATACGCTTTGTTGCATGATAATTTTTCACTTTTTACCCTATTTTAGCTTTGATAATCTCCTACCTTTAACTAAATTATACCTATTAGGGACAATAATTAATCAAGGTACTTTATGAAAAGAACACACACTGCCTTATTTGTTGCAGGCATGATTGCCATACCGACAGCCAATGCCATCGAGATCTATAACGACCAAACCAATAGCGTTACTGTTGGTGGCTTTATCGATGCAAGAATTATTAATACGCAAGGCGAAACTGAGGTAGTAAACGGTGCATCACGCATTAATTTTGATTTTAAGCGCCAATTAAAAAACAGCTGGCAAGCTTTTGCTTTACTTGAATGGGGTGTTAACCCTGTTGGTAGCAGCGATATCGTATACAGCAATCGCTTTGAATCAATTCAAGATGAGTTTTTATATAACCGTTTAGGCTATGTTGGTCTTAAACATGACGATTACGGCCAAGTCACTTTAGGTAAACAATGGGGTGTATGGTACGACGTAGTTTACAACACCAACTACAGCTTAGTATGGGATGGTAATGCTGCAGGTGTTTATACCTACAATAAAGATGACGGTGCTGTAAATGGCACAGGTCGCGGCGATAAAGTACTGCAGTATCGCAATACCTGGGGTAATTTTCATTTAGCGCTTCAAGCACAACTGAAATCTGATGACTTTTATACCTGTGATATCGTTGATATATCAATGAGATCATGTGAGGTCCTTTGGAACCAAGGAAATAACGCCGCACAAAAAGTAGAATTTAATTCTACTTATGGCGCCGCACTCACCTACTCGGTTAGCCCTAATTTAAAAGTAACTGCGGGTGTTAACCGCGGTCAGTTTGATATCGTGTATGCAGGTGGGAGAAACCAATCTGTAAATGATTTAATTTATGGTATGGGCATTACCTATGGTGATTTTTATAAACCTGGTTGGTATGCATCAGCGAATATAAATAAAAACGAAAACCACGATACTGACAACTTAGGTCGCTTAATTAAAGATGCCGTTGGTTTGGAGTCTATCTTCAGCTATCGCTTTGATAATGACATTCGTACCTTTGTAGCTTATAACGTATTTGATGCCGGCGATGACTATGTTATTCAGCCAAACTTTAATGCCGATCCTGAAGATGTATTTAAGCGTCAATTTGCAGTAATTGGTGCGCACTACTTCATGGCAGAAGATACCATTTTATATATTGAAGCCCGTAAAGACTTTAGCGACTTTTCGAGTAATGACGCTGAGCAAGAAGCACAGATGTCACAAACAGAAGATGACGGTATTGCCATTGGTTTTAATTACACTTTGTAATCACGATTAACACTAAAGCCCACTTTTGTGGGCTTTAACTCACGATAAAAATACTGCAATACATTTTTCTTTTTTGTCGCAATATCAACCAACAAATGCTATTACTTAACAGTCATAAAACTAAAAAAATGAAAATAATTGAGGTTAATATGTCTAACAGGACCAAACTTATTCTTCTCTGTGCAATCTCTAGCGTTTCATTTCTGCTCTTTTACTGGCTAACACATGTCAGAGAATCGGATACTGTTTTAGGTGTTAGCTCCGATTTATCTGGTGGTTTAGTTATGGGCTTTGCTATTGGTGTGATGCTAGTTACATTAAGTACATTTAAATTAAAAAAGCATTAAGTGTATTTAAAAACAAAGGTTTAAACCTTTGCCTATCTGTCATTCATCAAGACAAAAAAAGATGACCTTAAAGTTTGCAAGCCATTGATATTGCAAATATAGAAAGGAAAAAGATTTTTCATTTATGCATAAGGAATACTTGTGATTATTCCAAATCATTTCACGAGTATATTATTCGTACCCTATCACGCCCTCACCCTGTATATTAAAAAGCTTAAATTTTAGGTTATGCTGAGGTTGAAGTTAAACTAAATAGAGTATGATGTGTTCTTAATAAGACTACTATGTATCACAATGAATAATCACGTTCTACTTTAGCAATACGCGTTGTAAACGCACTGTACCATTTATCTTTACCAAGCTGCTGCGCATTTAAGTGCTCCAGGTTTTGTTTCCAGGCTTTTATCGCATCTAAGCTTTGCCAATACGATACCGTAATACCCAAACCATCACGAACAGACTCCATGCCTAAATACCCTGGTTGTTGCTCTGCAAGCTCAACCATTCTATTGGCCACTTCTTCATACCCAGCGGTATCCTCAGATAAGATATTCGTAAAAATTACGGCGTAATAAGGCGGTTTAGGTGTATTCGCTATCATGGCTATTACTTCGCTCTACTTGGTTCAAAACCATCATAGCATGGTATTTCTGCGTCAAACGTATCCCAGTTTGCTTTAGAACTTACAAAGTTATGGCTGATCGGACGCTCGTTTATATCGCTATCTAACAAACCTAAGCGAATACGTAAACGGCTTGGGTCATCTTTGTTCTCACTATAAACTGGTGATCCACAGCAGCTACAAAAATAACGAATTCTACCGGGTTTAAATTCAAAGGCACTCAGATGCTGCTTCCCCTCTGTGAGGTTAAAACCATCTCGTTGAATAAAGCCATTGGTTGCGTAGGCTGTGCCTGAATTTTTACGACATAAAGAGCAATGACAATGAATAATTGAGTCTATACCACCAGCAATTGTTACTTTTACTTTGCTGCACAAACAACTTCCTTGATACATAGTCCCTCTCAGATTAAAGATTAATAGCCGCGATGCTTCCAAAAATCAGTGGCTGTACCTTCGGCTTCCTTTAATAAGTTAAAGGATTTATCGGCAATTATATGACCATTTAACTCAATAGTCATGCGCCAAATGCCAACTTTATTATCAACAGGTGCCCATATAGTATCACCTAAGTAAAACTGCCAATCGTTTGTTTTAACGTACTGTTCGCCCTCAAATGGTGGCATGATCTCGCCATCTTCATCTGGGATATCTGGATGGTAAACGCAAAACTTTATTTTTTGTCCTTTGGCCTTTTTAATGTTAACAATAAAACCAAATTCAATATCTAACTGTGCCGGAACGTCTATTGTAAACTCGGTGATTTGAGGCAGGTCTTTCTCTTTTGCATCCCAATGGCTGTAAATGCCGTAACTTTCAATACTGATAATTGGTTTGGCTTTTGCCATCGTTGCAAGCGCTCCTTTTTAAAATGAGACGCCATTTTATAGTAGCAACACTAGCAGAACAAGATTGTATTATTATAGTAATTAGTTAATATACTTTATCCAGTGAGCTTCATGATTTTGAAAGCCGCATTTTTTTAACAGCTTAATACTTGCACTATTATTTGGATTAACTAAAGCCACCACACTGTTAAGCGGAGTCGCTACAAAGGTAGTCAGTTTGTCAAATAGCATTTCTAATACCTTTTGCATTATCCCCTTGCCAAAGAATTGCGATGACAATTCAAATCCCAACATACCTTGCCCGTTAATTATGTTAAATAGGCCAACACTGCCAATAACTTGCCCACTACTTCTTAAAACAATAACTAAACGAATGCCTTGTTGATTATAAAAACGTTCTATGTCGCCTTGAATAAAGTCATATACGTCACCTTTCGTTATGTCACTACTGTAATCATTAAACGATTGAACATGGGGATCTTTTAAAATACCCCAAATCGCTTGACAATCTTTATGACGAATGGGACGTAAGTCAAAGGCTAAGTCATCGTGGTTTGACACGTTAATTTCTTCTTTTTACTTTATGAGCTGGCATTATTGTCTTACTATAAATGCAATTTCAAGCAATTAGATTAAGTTCGATGAGTGAAGAATTTAAAGTAATTCAACCTACCACCACAGTCTACTGTAAAGAACGCGGCGAAGGCTGGACTTTAACAGGGATCACTAGTATTGATGAACACACTTCAGTGATGTTCGATGGTGTAAGGTATACCTTACCGGCCCGTGAAATTGTTGAGGTTTTATTACCACAACAACTCGAGCGCGAGAAAAACCAACAATAAAAAAAGCCAGCATCAAGCTGGCTTTTTCGTCTTTACAATTAACGTAATGCGTTAATACGCTCATCAAGTGGTGGGTGCGATGAGAATAACTCGGCAACACCTTTACCGCTTGCAATACCAAACGCCATCATTGAACCTTCTAGTTGTGATGGGTGGTTTTGTTTTAAGCGCTCAAGGGCACTACGCATTTTGTCTGCACCTACAAGTCTTGCTGCACCGGCATCCGCAGAGAACTCGCGTTTACGGCTATAGTAAGCAACAATCACACTTGCTAGAACACCAAATAGCATTTGGAAAATCATATCGAACAAGAAGTAAGTCCAGCTACTACCGCCCTCTTCTTCATCACTATTTAAGAAGTTATCAACAATACCTGCTAATACTTTCGCCATAAAGATAACAAAGGTATTCACTACACCTTGAATAAGAGTAAGCGTTACCATGTCGCCATTTGCAATGTGTGATACCTCATGAGCCAATACAGCCTCAGCTTGATCTTGGTTCATGTTGTGTAATAAACCGGTGCTCACAGCCACCAGTGAGTTGTTCTTGCTTGGGCCAGTCGCAAATGCGTTCATTTCAGGGCTATCGTAAATAGCCACTTCTGGCATCGCGATACCTGCTTTTTTTGCTTGCGCCGCTACCGTCGAAACTAACCATTGTTCTGTTTCAGAACGTGGCTGTTCAATAACATGTGCACCGGTTGATTTTTTTGCCATCCATTTCGACATAAATAACGAAATAAACGAGCCACCAAAACCAAATACGGTTGAAATAACTAAAATGCCGCCTAGACTGCGATGGCTAATACCCAGCACGCTCATCACAATAGACAACACAATACCTAACACTAGCATTACCGCTAAGTTAGTCAGTAGAAACAAAAATACACGCTTCATAAAAACCTCAGAATAAACATACCAATTGTATTAACTAACGACATGGTTAAAAATCGTTAGTTAATAAAATTATCTGGGCTTACTTCCAACTTAGTTTAAGACGTATGCAATTGGTCGCAAGGAACTAATTGCAACCAATTGTGACAGAGTATGTCAAAAGTAACAACTCAATTATTATGGGTTGATAGATAAAATTTCAAGTAAGGTTTTGTAAATTTTTAACTTAGGAGTGCCTTCTGTATAAGGACTAATCGCTAAAAGCGGGAAAGGTAATGTTGATTTTAAGGTTTCTAAATTTGCGTCTTGCTCACGCATATTAGGATCTACATGATTTGCAATCCAACCCACACAATTGACACCAAGTGCTTTAAAGTGAGCAGCAGTTAATAAAGCATGATTAAGGCAGCCTAGCTTCAAGCCAACCACTAAAATAACATGAAGGTCTTGTGATTTAACCCAATCACAGAGCAAATCAGTTTCGTTGATAGGCAAACACCAGCCACCAGCACCTTCTGTAAGAATATAATCAGTATTGAGTGCTTTTACATTCGCATAAGCAGCATCGAGCTTGTCAAATGTGAGTCTATCTCCTACTTGAGCAGCGGCAATATGCGGTGCAATAGGTGGCTCATAAGTAAAAGGGTTAACAATGTTATATTTAACCCCAATCGATGAGCTTTCCATTAAAGTTAAAGCATCATCATTAACTAGCTGACCAAATGCTTCTTCTGCACCTGCAGCAATAGGTTTAAAACCAACGGCACGCTGTTTATGTTGCGCCAGTAAGTTTAACAACAAACTGGTTACATGGGTTTTTCCAGCATCGGTGTCTGTACCAGTGATAAAAAATTCTTTCATTATTTAATTAATTCTATTTTTCTAGTTCTAAAAGGACAACTTGATAGCTCACTCTAGCATGCCCATCAACCAGAGGGTATGCCTTACAAACACTATTGAGGGCATGCCTCGTTAATAACCCTTGGCGTTTTTGCTTAGTTTGTAGTGATGTAGCGCCAATAGCTTTAATCGAACGCAGGGCTTCTAAGGGTGAATTATAGCTATCTATGTAACATCTATCGGCAGCAAAATTCAGTTTAAACCCCGCAGATTTTGCATACTCAATAACCTTATTAGCACAATGGAATTGATTAATATGACTTTGCTGATCTATACAACTAAATGCTTGTTTAATCTCTTTAAGCGATCCATCTACAACGCAACTTAAATAGACTTTTCCGCCTATTTTTAAAGAACAAAAAAGGTTTTTAAGCAGTTCTTTAAAATCAGCAGACCATTGCATTGCAAAATTACTAAATACACAATCAAGTGTATTTTGTTGTAAAGGTAAGTTATCCATATCAGCACACACTTTTAAACAACGCGGGCTTTGCTCTGTGCTTAGCATGGAATGACTTAAGTCCATTGCTAGTACAGTATCAAAATGTGTTTTAAGCATTGCCGTGTTAACTAAAGGCCCTGCCCCTAAGTCAAGGCAAGTACCCTGCTGATGCTTATTTGCCATCATTTTAAATAAGTGTGTAGCAGCTTGTTTTTGAACATTGGCATGACTTGCATAATTTGCAGCGGCTCTAGAAAACTTAGTTTGTGTTGTTAGCTTATTACTTTGACAATTTGTAGCGGCTTGCAGTTGAACAATCATAAACACTCCACTAGCGCATCAACCAGCTGTTTTATATCGTCAGGTTGATGCGCGCTACTTAAGGTGATCCTAAGTCGTGCCGTATTAAAAGGTACCGTGGGTGGTCGAATAGCAGTTAACCATACACCTTTTTCTTTGAGCTTATTCGCAACGGCAAGTGTATGTTCTGCATCACCTAGAACCAAAGGTTGTATAGCCGTTGTTGATTCCATTAATGCTAAGTTATGCTCTTTAGCAAGCACTCTAAAGTAGGCAATATTCTCTATAAGCTGAGAGCGTTTCTCATCAGCCTTAATTAACTTTTCAAGTCGCTCAAGGGTACAACTTGCCATCAATGGTGACATCGCTGTTGAATAGATGTATTCACGATTATACTGCAGCATGTAATCAACCATTTGTTTTGACGAAAGCAGGCAAGCACCACTACTTGCAAGTGCCTTTCCAAAGGTGATAATTAATAAATCTGGCTTGATTACCTCACAACTTCCTAAGCCTTGCTCACCCAATACGCCAAAGCCATGGGCGTCGTCAATCATGAGCCACGCATCGTATTGTTTAGCAAGTTTAAACAGTTCTTCAATGGGGGCTTTATCACCATCCATTGAAAACACCCCTTCACTCACAATGAGTTTATGCTTTGCTTTTGACTTTTGTAGCCGAGATTCTAAATGCTTTAGGTCGTTATGATTAAAACGCACCATAGCAGCGGCAGAATGAAGGCCGCCATCAATTAAGCTGGCATGATTGAGCTTATCTTGAAAAATTGCCGATGATTGCGCCACGCTTTTATCTTGAAACAATGCTTTTAATACGCTGCTATTAGCACTAAATCCGCTATTAAATAACATCGCGCTTTCAAAGCCTAATAGCTTGCATAGACGATGTTCAAGCTGTTGCTGCGCTTTATTATAGCCATTCACTAGAGCAGAACTGTGGCTACCTAGTTGCTGCGCTTGTATTTCGATAAAATCATCAGCAAAGCCAAGGTAGTCATTACTGGCAAAATTTAAATATTGTTTACCAGCAACTTTTATAAAACGCCCGCTTGATTGCTCAACAAGTTGACGCTGTCTCAGTAATGCATCTGCTTGACGCTCTTCAAGATGCTCGGCAATAAAATCGAAAGCCATTTAAATGTTACGCTTCGTAAAATAGTTCTGATGTTGCTTTATCGGCAACTTTTGAAGAAAGCGATGCTGCAACCGCTTCATCAGAATAATCTTCACGGGTTTCTGGGTTCATACCTAATTTTTTAATCAGCATCATATCAGCGTCTGCTTCAGGGTTTTCTGTAGTCAGTAACTTATCACCGTAGAAAATTGAATTAGCACCAGCAAAGAAACACATAGATTGCATTTGTTCATTCATCGCAGTACGGCCAGCTGATAAACGAACATAACTTTTAGGCATCATAATACGTGCAACTGCGATAGTACGAATGAACTCAAAATGATCTAAGTCTTCTACATCTTCAAGAGGTGTACCTTTCACCTTAACTAACATGTTAATTGGCACACTCTCTGGCTGTTGCGGCAAGTTTGCTAATTGCATTAATAAACCAAAACGATCAGCAGCCTGCTCTCCCATACCGACTATACCACCTGAACACACTTTCATTCCGGCATCACGTACATTATCAATGGTATTTAAACGGTCTTGATAAGTACGTGTTGTAATGATCTGTTGATAATACTCTGGCGATGTATCAAGGTTATGGTTGTAGTAATCAAGACCGGCGTCTTTTAATGCATGAGCTTTTTCGTTATCTAGCATGCCAAGTGTCATACAAGTCTCAAGCCCAAGTTCTTTAACTTCTTTTACCATTTTAGAAATATATGGCATATCTCGCTCTTTAGGGTCAGACCAAGCAGCCCCCATACAAAAACGTGTTGCCCCTTTTTCTTTAGCAACACGCGCTTGTTCAACCACTTTTTCTACTTCCATAAGGCGCTCACGGTCTAGGTCTGTTTTATAATGACCTGACTGAGGACAATATTTGCAATCTTCTGGGCAAGCACCGGTTTTAATCGATAACAAAGTAGAAATTTGTACTTCATTTGGGTTGAAGTTTTCACGGTGAACACTGGCCGCTTTAAATAACAAATCATTAAATGGCATTTCGAATAATGCTTTTACTTCTTGGTGAGTCCAATCGTGACGGACAACTGCGTGCTCCATAATAGTCTCTTTTTTAAATTATTAGGACGGTTTGATTGGCTTAGTCTACGACTTGACGTAACATTGTCAACGAATTAAAGTGATACAAAGTTTACATATGACCAATAAACAACCAATAGATTTAGATTTTGATCGTGACCATATTTGGCACCCTTATACTTCTATGACTCAACCCCTTCCCGTGTATCCAGTAAGTCATGCAAATGCAAATCGTATTTTCTTAGAAACAGGTGAAAGCCTAATAGATGGTATGGCCTCTTGGTGGAGTGCAATTCATGGTTACTGCCACCCTGTTTTAAATGAGGCAATCACCAAGCAAGTTAGCAAAATGAGCCATGTCATGTTTGGTGGCTTAACTCATGAGCCCGCTGTTGAGCTGTGTAAAAAGCTAGTCAGTATCACACCCAAGTCACTCGATAAGGTGTTCTTAGCCGACAGTGGCTCTGTGAGTGTTGAAGTCGCAATCAAAATGGCTTTGCAATACTGGTTAAGCCAAGGATACACCAGCAAGCAAAAGTTAATGACGCCGCTAAAGGGTTATCATGGCGACACCTTCGCAGCCATGAGCGTTTGCGATCCAATAAATTCAATGCACAGCATGTATTCCGGGTTTTTACCTGAACATGTTTTTGTGCCGGCTCCTATTTCTAAATTTAATGAAGAGTTTAGCCCTGCTGAAGCGGATACGCTTGAAAGCTATTTTGCAGCTCATCATCAAGATGTGGCTGCTTTTATCATTGAACCCATTGTTCAAAATGCCGGAGGCATGAATTTTTACCATCCTGATTACTTAAAACACCTGCGCATTCTTTGCGATAAGTATGATGTTTTACTTATTTGTGATGAAATCGCCACAGGGTTTGGCCGCACCGGTACCTTGTTTGCTGTTGAACATGCCAATATCGAGCCAGATATTTTATGTATTGGCAAAGCATTAACAGGTGGAATGATGACGCTATCAGCAACATTAACCACCAGCAAAGTCGCTGTTGGGATCAGTGAAGGTGAAGCCGGCGTATTAATGCATGGCCCAACGTTTATGGGTAACCCGCTTGCCTGTGCCACAGCCTGCGCGAGTATTGATTTACTACTAGAGCAACCTTGGCAAGAACAAATTGAACACATAAATGACGTGCTAACATCCCAACTTACTAAATGTAAGCAACTCGATGCAGTCGTTGATGTGCGCACATTAGGCGCTATTGGTGTTGTAGAGCTTAATCAAAATGTTGATGTAGCTAAAATTCAACGCTTTTTTATAGAGCAAGGTGTTTGGATCCGCCCATTTGGCAAGTTAATTTATTTAATGCCGCCATATATAAGCAATGAACAAAGCCTAACGAAATTATGTGATGCTATTTTTGCAGCCATTGAACAACAAGCGTATTGAAGACATTAAAAAAGGAAGCTGCTGCTTCCTTTTCCTTTAAACTTTACCATTCAAACATATATGCCATTTTACTGATCATTCGAAGCGGTACTTTATGTTCACAGCGCTTGGCGTAAAGATGCTGCAATGATTTATCTTTAATTTCACCAACGATGACTTCTTTTACTTGATAACCCAATGCAGTGGCAGCTTGTGCGTAAGCGATAAATTCCCACTTTTTGATATTGGTGTTATCAACAATCACTAGCGGAATTTCTTCTGCTAAAGCATTAATAAAGCGCGCAAGGTTTAGATTATGATATTCAGGTAGCTTGTACTTATCAAATTGATATACACCTTCGCTATTGTAAAAATAATCATCTGTTGCGCACACTACATAGTCACTTTCATTACCTGCTACCAACTCATCAGCAAGGCTTTGTGCATAATATGATTTACCTGAACCTGGTAAGCCGCGAAGAATAAAAACTTGTTTCATAGCACCTGTTATACAAATTAATTAAAGACTAAAGGACAGTTATCCTGTTGAGAATTGTTAATAATGCCACAAAATAACCAATTAGCGCAGCGAGAATTTAAATAAACGCAAATTTTACGCAAAATATTGCTGCTATTTTATCCAATTGAAGAAAAACTACTAAAGAGTACGCCTGAATAGTTTTTTTATTTGATTTACGAAGGTAAGATAGTCGATTCAAGTGCAATGCACAGCATTATAATATTAGGCAACTTATATCATTGGAGTGAAGATGAGCCATTTAGCGATTT
>CESF01024083.1_pt1 | contig 54234 bp, 50 predicted proteins | sample 356331 | NCBI WGS metagenome assembly CESF01 (sample SAMEA2621779, study PRJEB7988) | marine metagenome | biome: marine biome (ENVO:00000447); feature: surface water layer (ENVO:00002042); material: "saline water (ENVO:00002010), including plankton (ENVO:xxxxxxxx)" | depth 5 m
CAATGAAAAAGGAGGGATACAACACGCGGAGTCACCAGAGTGTATGCCAGCTTCTTCTATATGCTCCATAATTCCTGCAATGAACACCTCATTACCATCACAAACTGCATCTACGTCGATTTCAATCGCATCATTCAGAAATTTATCAATCAAAACAGGACTATCTCCAGAAACTTTTACTGCTTCGTCGATATAAGTATTAAATTGATCGTCGTCGTAAACAATTTCCATTCCACGTCCTCCCAAAACATATGAGGGCCTTATAACAATAGGGTAGCCTATTTTATCAATAATTTTTTTAGCCTCATCTTTATCCCGCGCAAGTCCGCTTTCTGCTTGGTTTAATTTTAAATCTCTGACAACTTGATTAAATTTTTCTCTGTCTTCTGCAGTATCAATTGATTCCAATTGAGTACCTAAAATTGGAAAGCCCGATTGATGGATTCTTTTTGCAAGTTTTATAGGAGTTTGACCACCAAACTGAACTATAACACCTTTGATTTTTCCATTAGAACTTTCTTTTTTTAATATCTCTATAATATATTCCTCAATAAGAGGTTCGAAATATAATCTATCACTTGTATCATAATCAGTTGAAACAGTTTCGGGATTGCAATTAATCATTATAGTTTCATATCCCATTTCTTTTAGGGAAAAACTGGCTTGGCAACAACAATAATCAAACTCTATTCCTTGACCAATTCTATTTGGCCCACCACCTATAATAACAATCTTTTCCTTATTTGATGGATTAGACTCACATTCTCCTCTTGAATTTAAGCCGTGATCATAAGTTGAATACATGTAAGGCGTTGATGATGAAAATTCAGCGGCACACGTATCTACTTTTTTATAAGCTATATTAATTTCATTATTAATTTTAAATTTTTCAATATGATCTAAAGATTTTTTTGAAAGTTCAGCAATTTTTTGATCAGAAAAACCTAGTGATTTTATTAACTTAAACTTTTTATTTTCTAATTCATTATTAATAATTAAATTCTCTGTTTCAACTATTTCTTCAATTTGTCTTAAAAACCAAGGATCAATTTTACATAACGCAAAAATTTCTTCTAAATTTAAACCTTTTCTAAAAGCATCTGCGACGTATAAAATTCTAAGAGGAATATTCATCTTTAATTTTTCTTTGATTGTGTCTAAATTATTTTCTACACTATCAAGGCCATTTAAGCCGACCTCTAATGAAACCAAAGCTTTTTGCAATGACTCTTTGAAATTTCTGCCAATAGACATACATTCTCCAACAGATTTCATAGCAGTACCTAACTCAGCCTTGCTCTTTTTAAATTTCTCAAAAGTGAATCTTGGAATTTTGGTTACTATATAATCGATTGTAGGTTCAAATGATGCAGGTGTTACTTTTGTAATATCATTTTGGATTTCATCTAATGTGTATCCAACCGCAAGTTTAGCTGCTACTTTAGCAATTGGAAATCCCGTTGCTTTTGATGCAAGTGCCGAAGACCTTGAAACCCTTGGATTCATTTCAATTATAATCATTCTTCCATCTTTTGGATTGATAGCAAATTGAACATTAGATCCACCAGTTTCAACTCCAATTTTTCTTAAGCAAGCAATGGAGGCATTTCTCATGACTTGATATTCTTTATCAGTAAGAGTAAGAGCTGGCGCAACAGTAATCGAGTCACCCGTGTGAATGCCCATTGGATCAATATTTTCAATCGAACAAACTATTATACTATTGTCTTTTTTATCTCTGACTACTTCCATCTCATATTCTTTCCACCCAACCAGTGACTCTTCTACCAAGACCTCATTTGTTGGAGATAAATCTAAACCATTTTTTACAATTTTAAAAAAATCTTCCTCAGTATTAGCTACACCGCCTCCGGTTCCTCCTAATGTAAAAGAAGGTCTTATTATTGAAGGAATACCTATTTGTTTCAAAGCCTCTTGAGCATCTTTCTCATTTTTACAAATAAATGATCTCGCAGACTCAAGACCAATCTCATTCATATTTTTTTTAAATTTTTCTCTATTTTCTGCATTATCAATTGCTTCAGCATTAGCACCAATAAGTTCAACACTATATTTTTTTAAAATTCCATTATGATCAAGGCTCATGGCTGCATTAAGACCTGTTTGCCCACCCATGGTAGGTAAAATTGCGTCTGGTTTTTCTTTTTTAATTATCTCTTCTAAAACTGTATCATTGATTGGTTCAATATAAGTAACGTCAGCAACATCAGGATCCGTCATTATGGTTGCGGGATTTGAATTAACTAAAATAATTTTATAACCTTCTTGCCTTAATGCTTTGCAAGCTTGCGAGCCAGAATAATCAAACTCACATGCCTGACCAATTACTATGGGTCCAGCACCGATAATCATAATTTTTTTAATATCAGTTCTTTTCGGCATATTTTTTTATTTCCTTAATAAAATTTAAAAATAAATAATGACTATCATGAGGACCAGGACTTGCCTCAGGATGGTATTGTACTGAAAAAGCATTAAATTTTTTTGACTTAATACCCTCTATTGAATGATCAAATAAAGAACTATGCGTTACCTCAACATTCTCAGGTATCGTTTCTTTATCTACTTCAAAACCATGATTTTGAGATGTAATTTCAACTAAATTATTTTTTAGATTTTTTACGGGATGATTTGCGCCCCTATGACCTTGATGCATTTTTTTAGTTTGACAACCTAATGCATGTGCTAGAAGTTGGTGACCTAAACATATTCCGAATACTGGAATTTTTGCTTTTAAAATTTCATTAATTATTTCTTTTGCAAATTTTGATGTTGCTTGAGGGTCACCTGGACCGTTAGATAAAAAGACTCCATCTGGTTTTAATTCTAAAATTTTTTTAAAGTTAGTATCTGAAGGAACAATAGTGAGCCTTGTATCTAAACTTGAAAAGTTTCTTAAAATATTTTTTTTACAGCCATAATCAATTACTACTATATGGTAAGTATGCTTTTTATTTATTTGGTACCCCTTGTCTTTTATCCATAAGCTTTCGTTGTTCCATTCATATATCTGTTTAGTAGATACTTTTTGCGTTAGTTCCATTCCTTTTAATCCAGGCCAGTTTTGACATTCATCAAGGTATTTTTTTTTGTCAGAAACCTCACCATTAACAATTGTAGCCTTCATAGCCCCTTTGTCTCTTATTAGATTTGTTATTGATCTAGTATCTAAACCAGCGATACCAACAATTTGATTTTTCTTTAACCAAAGGTTAAGCTTTTCAAATGATCGATAATTTGAGGGCTCGGTAATTTCTCTCGAAAAAATAACACCTTTTAACCAGACTTTTTCAGACTCAATATCTTCGAAATTTGTTCCTACATTTCCTACATGAGGAAAAGTAAAATTTATTATTTGATCAGAATACGATGGATCAGTAATAATTTCTTGGTAACCAGTCATTGAAGTATTAAAACATACCTCGCCAACCGCTGATCCAATGTGACCAATACCGAAGCCATCTAAAACTAATCCATTTTCAAAAACTAAAATACCTGTGGATTGTGATGATAAAGAATTTGAATTTGCCTTTTTTACCTTATTAAACAAAAATACAACCCATAGGTTAAGAATCAAAATTAAAAAAAAACTTTGGCGTTAATTATGAAAAAGTCTTACACTCGTCAAGAAACTAAATTAAATAATCATCATGAGTATTTTTGAAAATGTTAACAAAGCGTTAAGCGCATCTATAAAAAACAAGGAAAGCGATAAAGTTCTGACTTTAAGAGCAATAGTTTCTGCAAGAAAAGACAAGGAAATAGAGAAAAGAACGCAGGATAAGAAAGAAGTAACCAATGAAGACATGATTTCAATATTAAATAAGATGATAAAACAAAGAAATGAATCTGTTGAAATGTACTTAAAGGCTAAAAGGCAAGAATTAGCGGATAAAGAAAATAAAGAAATAGAAATTATCAAAGAATTTTTACCTCAACAATTAAGTCACGAAGAAGTTGAAAAGGTCTGTTCAGAAATCATTTCAAGCAGCGGAGCAGCTAGTTTAAAAGATATGGGCAAGGTAATGCAGATTCTTAAAGAAAAGTATCTTGGGAAAATTGACTTTTCATTTGCTGGAAAAATATTAAAGGAAAAACTCAAAGGTTAATGAAATACCCAAAATCATATATTGAAGAAATCAAAAATAGATTGAAAGTTTCTGATGTAGTCAGATTAAAAGTAAATTTAAAAAAAAGAGGAAAAGAATTTATTGGTCTATCACCTTTTAAAAATGAAAAGACGCCCTCATTTACTGTCAATGATGACAAAGGTTTTTATCATTGTTTTAGTACTGGTGAACACGGAAATATTTTTGATTTTATAATGAAATTAGATAATCTAGGATTTGGAGAAGCTATCAAGACTTTAGCACAAAGAGCAGGAATGCAACCCTACCATTTTACCAAAGAGGATGAAGTAAGAGAAAAGGAGTCACAAAAAATTCAAAAGCTTTTTGAGATTTTTTTTTCAATATGTCATATAGATCTTCAATCAGAATACAAAAATTCACATCTTAAATATCTATTAGACAGAGGCCTGTCTGTAGATACAATCAATTATTTTAAGATTGGATTTTGCGAAGATAGTAAGAAAATAAAAGACAAACTTTTTCAAAATAATTTTACCGCAAATGAATTAATCAAATCAGGCATGTATTATAAAAAAGATGGATCAGATGAACTGGTTTGTCGATTTAGGAATAGAATTATATTTCCTATATTAAATTACTTTAACCAATACATTGGTTGTGGCGGAAGATCAGTTTTAAAGAAAGCTTTAGCAAAATATATTAATTCTCCTGAAACAGATTTTTTTAAGAAAGGTTTTAATTTATATAATTTAAATAATTCAAAAAAAGAGTCTACCGATACAGACAAGTTAGTTCTGGTTGAAGGTTACATGGATGTAGTTTCATTATACAATAAAGGTGTAAAAAATGTTGCGGCTACATTAGGTACTGCAATTACTACATCTCAAATTAATTTAGCATGGAAAAACTTTGACAAAATTATCCTGTGTTTTGATGGAGATCAAAGTGGATTAGACGCTTCTTATAGAGCCGCAGAAAAAGTCTTAAAAATACTTAAACCTGGTAAAGATATTTATTTTGCAAAAATACCTAATTCACAAGATCCTGATGATTTTATAAATCAATTTGGGCAAAATGGTTTTTACTCTTTGTTAAATCAGAGTAGTGATCTTTCGGAAATCATTTTTAATTATCATGCTGTTAATGTAGATAGATCTAAGGCTTCAGAAATTGCACTTTTAGAAAAAAAACTATTTCAGTTAGCAGATGAAATGGATGATCAAATATCAAAAAAATACATTAAAAACTCTTTTAAAAATAAAATATTTGTAAATTTAATAAAAAATAAAAAAAATACTTTTTCAAATCAGGGTGAATTAAAGCAGGCAAGTCTTAGATTAATGTTAACAAAAGAAGAAATTATTGAGCTATCTCTTTTGAATTTAATTTTAAATTATCCAAATTTAAGTGAAAACAAAATAGAAGATCTTTCCGCAATAGAATTTAGTTTTAAAGACAATAAGAATTTTTTATCTGAGCTAATATCTTCCTTAACAAACGAAAATATTAGATCAAAAGATAATCTGGTAAAAAAGTTACAAATAAATCACGAGGGGATTTTAAAAAAAATAAGCATGTATGCAAACAACAAGAGCGTCATTAGCAACTTAAATGAAGAATCTTTTGATAGTTTTTTTGAAGACTATTTTGCTGAGATAAATTTATGCAAAAAGAATAAAGAATTGTTGTCGTTGGAATCAGAATTGGTAAAAAATCCAAATGAGGATATGTATAATCGATATATATCGTTAAAAAACAGCTAAAAATAAAGCAAATCTTCCATTTATTTTCTTATAAAAAAATATAAATTCCACCAACTATTGTGGAAAAATTAATATCTAAATCCTTCGAAAGACTAGTAGATAAAGGCCTTAACAGAGGATTTATCACTTATGAAGAATTACAAAAATCTTTAGGAAAAAGAAATAGCAATATCGAGAGTTTAAATGGAGCATTAGTTCATATTTTTGATCAGGCTATAACACTAGTTAAAAATAAATCTGACTTTAAAGTAAAAAAAACAGAAACTGAAACTTCAAAACAGACAAAAGCTGTAGAAAGAAGTGATGACCCAATCAGGATGTACCTAAGGGAAATGGGCGGCGTTGAACTTTTATCGAGAGAAGGTGAAACTGCTATTGCCAAAAGAATTGAGTCAGGTCGATATGTAATGATAAGCTCTTTATCAGAAAGCCCAATTACAGCAAAAAAAATTTTTGAATGGGAAGAAAAACTAATTAATAATGAAATGCTCGTTAGAGATATAATTGATCTTGATACAAATTTCATTGACGATGAAAAATTGGCCAAGTCAATAAAGGAAAAAAGTAAAAAAGAAGCTAAAGAAAAAAATCCAAATATTGATACAGAAACAGATGACTCAGGAAGTGATGATGACGAATTCAATATTTCACTTGCATCATTAGAGATTGAATTGAAGCCTAAAATCCTCGAGGCTTTCAGCAGAATAACAAAAAATTATAAAAAGCTTTTATCTTATCAAATAGAGAAACTCGGTTGTGTTTTAAAAAATCAACCTTTTAGCGATAGTAAAAAGAAAAATTATGAAAAAGTAAAAAAAGAAATCATGGAGGAGTTATTAAAACTACAATTAAATCAAGTTACCCAAGAAGATTTGGTAAGCTTAAACTATGCAGAAAATAAGAAAATTATATCTTATGATGGTGAATTAATGAGAGCTGCAAATAAACATGGTATATCTCGAGATGATTTTATTAAGTTTTATGTAGGAAATGAACTCAATCCAAATTTCGAAAAGTTTTTAAGTGAGGAAAAAAGCTGGTTAGCTTTCTTTACAAAAGAAAAAAAACTATTTTCCGTATTAAAAAATAAATTAACTGATCTTAGTAATGCTATTGGAATGTCAATTTCTGATTTTAGAATTTTAGTAAATAAAATTAAAAAAGGTGAAAGGGAGTCTAGAATTGCTAAAAAAGAAATGATTGAAGCTAATCTTAGATTGGTAATATCAATTGCGAAGAAATATACTAATAGAGGTTTGCAATTCTTGGATTTGATTCAAGAAGGAAACATAGGATTGATGAAAGCAGTAGATAAATTTGAATACAGAAGAGGTTATAAATTTTCAACTTATGCAACATGGTGGATTAGACAAGCGATTACAAGATCAATAGCCGATCAGGCTCGAACTATAAGAATCCCAGTTCATATGATAGAAACGATAAATAAAATTGTAAGAACACAAAGACAAATGATGAGTGAATTTGGTAGAGAACCTACTCCAGAGGAATTATCAAAAAAATTAGCTATGCCATTAGAAAAAGTTAGAAAAGTTTTAAAAATAGCAAAAGAACCGGTTTCACTTGAAACTCCGGTTGGCGATGAAGATGATAGTACTCTTGGAGACTTTATAGAGGATTCAAATGCATTAATACCAGTTGATGCCGCTGTGCAAACGGCCTTAAAAAATACCACAACAAAAGTTTTAGCATCTTTAACTCCACGAGAAGAAAGAGTATTAAGAATGAGGTTTGGAATTGGAATGAACACAGACCATACTCTTGAAGAAGTAGGACAGCAATTTTCAGTTACTAGAGAGCGAATTAGGCAGATAGAAGCTAAAGCTTTAAGAAAATTAAAGCATCCAAGTAGATCGAGACAATTGAAAAGTTTTTTAGATAATTAAGAATAATTATTTATTTTTAACTTTTATAGTGCTAAAGAATTATTAATTTAGGGCCTGTAGCTCAGTTGGTTAGAGCCCCCCGCTCATAACGGGGTTGTCGGGGGTTCAAATCCCTCCGGGCCCACCAAATAAAATGCAAACACCAGTCTTAAAAAGTTATTTATTGTTATTTATATTATCTGCGATTTGGGGATCGGCGTTTTTTAATTATAAGATTGTGCTCACTAGTTTCGATTATTTTGTTCTAGCTGGTGGAAGAATTTTTTTTGCATCTATATTTATATTTGCAATGTCTTTCATTTTCTTCAAATCGATTGACTTTAAGATTTTATTTTCAAAAAAAATATATATTTTTTTTCTAATTGGTTTTACCAACTATGTTTTACCATTTTGTCTTATCGCTTTTGGAATTGACGGTATGACAAGTGGATTGGCAGCTTTGCTTATGTCAGCAGGACCATTTTATGCAATTATTTTATCTCATTATTTTACCTCAGATAAATTTAATAGATTTAAATTTTTGGGCACAGTAATTGGTTTTATAAGTGTGTTTATTTTATTTTATGATCAAGTATATATTTCAAAGACAACTTCAATTCTATCTGTACTAATTGTTATGTCGGCATCGCTGAGCTATGTGATTGGCGGATTGATTATACAAAAGTACAGAGAATTCAATAATGAAACAATTGCAGCATTATCCATGATATGCGGTACCATAATTTTATTGCCAATATGCATTGTGCAAATAAATAATTTAGATTTTAAACAAGTTGAAATAAATAGTTTGTTTAGTCTAATCTATTTGGGAGTGGTCAGTACTGCAATTGCCTTCATGATTAGGGCCAAATTAATTTTTGATAATGGACTAATTTTTATGTCTCAAGTTTCTCTTCTTATACCAATATTCGGCTTGTATTTTAGCTGGTTATTTTTGAGTGAGGAGTTTTCGATAAATATGTTTGTTTCTTTGGTTATAATCTTATTTGGACTATGGGTTTTGCAATTGGGATACAGAAAAACTAATTCTTAGATATAAAATCTTTTAAGCTTATAATAAGGCTGTCATAACCTTTACTTGAAAGTATTGAATTAAATTCCTCCCTTTGCGTTTTTGCCAAACTTAAACCTTCAACAACTAAATCTCTGATTACTAATTTATCTTTAACTTTAAAAACTCTCCAATCAATTTGAATTTTTTGACTATCAGTTTTTGAAATCATCTTAGATTTCACCATTACATAATTATTACTAATTTTTTTTGAGCCAACAACCTCAATATTTTGATCGCTATAGTTTCTTAGTCTACTTGATATATTTTTTGCAAAAAATACTCTAAACACTTTAGTATATTCTGTTAATTGCTCATCATTAAGATCTTTTTTATAGGCACCTAATGTAAAGCGGCCCAAGCCATCAACATCCACAACATCTAATGCCATTTTTTCTATTTTCTCCTTCTTCTCGTCAATTTTGATTTTGTCATCTAGGATTATTTCTTTTGCTCTATTGGTAGTGAACTGTATTAATTGCTCGGCATCTTTCTCAAAAGCATAAAGCTTACAAGTCATTAAAAGTAAGATTACTATTTTACTTAATACTAGCTTTTTAGACATTAGATTTTTTATTTAAAATCTTTCCATTCATCATCATTATTTGAACCGTTATTCGTCAAATAATCTCTTCTTTGTAAGTACAAACTTCTCACTGAGGTATATAAATCGACCGAGTTTTTTTCTAAATCTTCTAATGTTTGTATGTTCTCTGCTCTCCAATTTGTTTTATCTAAAACAGTTTCTCCCCAGTATGTTTGATCTCCAAGATTATTACCTAAGAGTAACTCTTTGTTACCAACAGTGCTAAGATAAAAAGGATCTAAAAAAACATTTCCAAATTTACCGATAGAATCTCTTATTGTAGTCGGACCGAAAACTGGCAAAACTATATAGCAACCATGACCAACACCCCAGCTGCCAAGTGTTTGTCCATAATCTTCGTTTTCACTCTTTTTCAAACCAATTTTTGATGCTGGGTCAAAAAATCCAAAAATACCAACAGTTGTATTTACAATAAACCGCCCAGTGTCTTTTATACCATCACCAAATTTACCTTGTAAAAATTGATTTGGGACTTGAACTAAATGTGAAACATTATTTGTGGCATTTCTAACACCTGTTCTTACAGGCCCTGGTAAATATGAATAGCCTCTGGCAATTGGCTTAAATACAACCTTGTCTAAACCCATGTTGAATGTAAACACCGCTCTATTTACGCCTTCAAAACAATCTTTGGTATTTGATAAAGCAATACCCGTAAAACTAAACAAAAAAGAGTTGATTAAAATAATCTTTAGAAAATATTTCATTTTTTTATATTTCGCTGAGTATATAGTGATATTTGTAGCTAAAACTAGCATAAAAAAAGGCAATATGAACTTAAAAATTATTTTCTTAAAGAGTAGAAATTTTGAAACAAAAAAACTGAGAAAAATTAAATATATAATCATTCACTATACTGGAATGAAAAATCAGGTAGTGGCAATTAAAAGATTACAATCAAGGGTTGCAAAAGTAAGTTGTCATTATTTAATCAGCAAAAAGGGTAGGATTTATCAACTTGTTCAAGATCAGAATATCGCGTGGCATGCAGGGAAATCAAGATGGGGTAACGATGTTAATTTAAATTCAAAATCAATTGGTATTGAATTAGTTAATCGTGGTAATGAATTTTTTCCAAATAAACAAATTAATGCCTTATTGAAACTTTTAATTACGTTAAAAAAAAAATATAAGATAAAACCAAAATACGTCCTTGGTCATGAAGATATTTCACCTGGAAGAAAAAAAGATCCTGGACCTAAATTTCCTTGGCCCAAGTTGTTCAGTAGAAATTTATCAAAAAAACGTTGATAAATAAGGATAATTGGCTATATAATAGGATGCTAGTTGGTTGAATGGTAGCTCTAATTTTTTAGAGAGGAAAGTCTGGGCTCCATAGGAAACAAGTACCAGGTAACGCCTGGCAGGAGTGATCCTAGGGATAGTGCCACAGAAAATAAACCGCCTAATCAAGGCAAGGGTGAAACGGCGAGGTAAGAGCTCACCGCCTTTTTAGTAATAAAAAGGGCATGGAAAACCCTACTTGGAGCAAGACCAAATAGGGATAGCGCGATCATTGATCAAATTTCCTAGATTAGCTATCCGGGTTGGTTGCTAGAGCTAATCAGAAATGATTAGCCAAGATAAATTACCATTTTAAATGACAGAACCCAGCTTACAGACCAACTAGCAATAATCATAAATTGAGAACATTTATAGAACAACTTAAAGTTGTATTGTTGTTGACTTTTTATCAAAAACCATATATTCCCATTAAATCCCATTACAGGGATAAAAATGAATTATTATGTTTATTTCTACTTACGAAAACAAGTTAGACAAAAAAGGAAGGGTGTCCGTGCCAGCTCCATATAGATCACATCTGTCATCACTTGGTTATAATGGAGTAGTTTGTTATCCGTCGTTTACAAATTCATCAATTGAATTTTGTCCTCAAAATAGATTAGAAAAAATAGCAGATACAATTGATACGCTCAATCCCTTTGATGAGAATAGAGATATATTTTCTACTTCTATATTAGCAAATAGTTTTCAATTAAATTTTGATAGTGAAGGTAGGATAACTTTAGCTGATAAACTTTTGAAACATTCTGGAATTAAAGAAAAAGTTTTATTTGTTGGACAAGGTAAATCATTTCAAATGTGGGAACCTTCGGTATTTAAAAAGTTTAGTGACGATGCAAGAAAAAAAGCAAATTTAAAACGCTCAGAGCTAAAATGGAAGCAAACAAATTAAATAAAAAAAAAGGAGAAAAATCATGGCAATAAACATAACTGCACCAGAACTAAGAGAATTAAAACCAAGAATAGTTGTATTGGGAGTTGGGGGAGCTGGAGGAAATGCAATTAATAACATGATTGATGCTGGTATCCAAGGTGTAGAATTTGTTGCTGCGAACACAGACGCACAAGATTTAAAAAAAAATAAAGCAGATTGTAAAATTCAATTAGGCGCTAATCTTACAAGAGGATTAGGCGCAGGATCAAAGGCAGATATTGGCCAAGCTGCAGCAGACGAGTCAATGAATGAAATTATTAATCTATTACAAGGTGCAAATATGGTTTTTGTAACAGCAGGTATGGGCGGTGGCACAGGAACGGGTGCAGCTCCTGTAATTGCTAAAGCTGCCAAAGACCTTAATATTCTTACAGTAGGTGTGGTCACAAAACCCTTTATGTATGAGGGACCTGGTAGAATAAGAGTTGCTGAGGCTGGTTTAGAAAATTTATTAAGAGTAGTTGATACGAGCATTATAATACCAAATCAAAACCTTTTTAAAATTGCCGATGAGAAGACACCATTGGTACACGCATTTAAAATGGCTGATAATGTTTTAATGCATGGTGTTAGAGGAATAACGGATTTAATTGTTAGACCTGGTCTTATGAATTTAGACTTTGCAGACATTGAAACTATAATGAGTGGCATGGGTAAAGCTATGATGGGTACTGGTGAAGCCGAGGGAGATAATAGAGCTGTAATCGCATCAGATGCAGCTATTAACAATCCATTAATAGATGATTATACATTGAAAGGTGCAAAAGGATTGCTTGTAAATATAACAGGTGGAAATGATATTACTCTATTTGAAGTTGATGAGGCCGCGAATAAAATAAGAGCAGAGGTTGATCCTGGTGCAGATATTTTGATTGGCAATACAATTGATGAGGCGATGACTGGAAAAGTAAGAGTCTCTATTGTTGTTACTGGCTTAGGTGGAGAAGTTGTAAAAAATAAACCGACTTTAAGCGTTGTTCAAAATAGAAATGGTTATAGTGGACAAAATCTATTTAACAATAATTCTATAAATCAACAGCAGCCCAATAGTTATGCGGCATATATGTCGAATCAACCTTACATGCCCGCATCAGTAACTAACCCAACAATGAGCACGGCACAAAATACACATGTATCAGGTGCAAATGCATTAGACTTAGGAACAATAAATCAATCTAATCAAAGCATAACTCCTGATATTAAAACTAATTATCAGGAAATTCAGGATAACATAAAAATTGAAGATCCTATTGAACAGGATTTTTTGAAGGACGAGTCAAATTTAAACAACAATCATGAAGTCAATACCTTTGAAGAAAAATCTATAAATGATGATAAAAATATGTATCAATTATCTGAGGAAGAAAACCTTGAAGCTCCACAGTTATTTACTAGCGATGATGAGCTACCTCAAATAGAGGATGTAAATCAAGCGAATAGAGAAGACACAGATTTATCCGATCTTGATTTTGATGATAAAGATGACTTAGAAATCCCAGCATTTTTAAGAAGACAAACTAATTAAGAAAAATGCCCAATGCCACTGGATACTATCAAACATTATCCAGTAATGGCAAATGAGGTTTTAAGTTACATAACCAATAACAAAACTATAATAGATTGTACGTTTGGAGGCGGCGGGTATTCTTCAAAAATTTTAAAAAAATATAAAGGGTCTTATTTGATCGGATTAGACCGAGACAAAAATACTTCAGAACACGCTTCAAAATTAAAAAAAAATTATTTTGATAGATTTCAATTTAATAATTTAAAATTTTCTCAGATACATAGGGTAAAAGAATTTAAGAGTACTGATTTTTTTTTATTTGATTTAGGCGTATCCAATTTTCAGCTGAAAAATATGGAAAGGGGATTTTCTTTTGAGTCAAAAAGCAAGTTGGATATGGGGATGGGTTTAAATACATTGAACGCATATGATTTAATAGAGAAAGTATCTGAAAAAAATTTAAAAAATATACTGAAATTTTTTGGAGAAGAAAAATTTGCATCTCAAATTTCTAAAAAGATAATTGAATATAGAAATAATGAAAAAATTATTACTGGCAAGGATTTGTCAAATATAATCAATAGTATTAAATACAATAAAGGAAAGACTGATCCTTCTACTAAATCTTTTCAGGCTATAAGAATGATTGTTAATCAAGAGTTGTCTGAAATTTATAAAGCCTTAGAGTATATTATTAGTAATTGCAAACAGGGCGCTGTTATCATAATTGTCACTTTTCATTCGTTAGAGGATATGCTGGTTAAAAGAATCTTCAATTACTATGGAAAAAAGAAATCCTTCTCTCGATATGTCCCAAAAAGTGAAGATCAAGATGACGTTTGTATAAACTTTTTAGCAAATAAAGTAATTAAACCAAGTGATATAGAGATTAAGCAAAATCCTAGCTCACGTTCAGCCAAATTAAGAATTATTAAAAAAATTAAGAATCCAAATATTAAATTAAAGAGAGAAAATTTAAATATGGAGAAGTATTTTCAATTAGAAGAGTTATATGTTTAAGAATATCTTAATAAGTCTTCTTTTATTAATAATGGGTACAACTTTTACTAGTTTTTATAAAAATAAATCTAAAGAACTTGAAAATCAGCTTAACATTAAAAAAAAAAATATTTTTGAATTAAAAAAAATTAAAAATCTTGAATTGAAAGAAAATGTATACCTCAAATCTCCAGAAAATATCCAAAAACTAGCAGATAAATATTTAGGCAAAGATTATATTTATTTTAATAATGAAGATATAGAATTTTTAGTTATCGATGAAAAAAAATAAACAATTGAATTTGTATTTTGATGAAAATATACATCAAAAAAAAAATAATAAAGATTTAGATAAAAAAATTAATATTATCATATCAGTGTTTTTATTAGCAAGTCTGTTAACACTGTCCAAGCTTTTTATGATTGGTTTTGAAAAAAAACAATTTCACTTAACCAATAGTTATCTTCTTGAAAATGTTCAAAGACGTCCTATTGTCGATCAAAATTATAATTTATTAGCATACAATATAAAAACTCACGACCTTCTGATCAGGACAAAAAAAATAAAAAATTTTAAAAATTTAAATCTTAAATTAAGAATAAATTTCCCGGACATTGATCTTGAAAAAATTAATAATTTTAAAAAAAATTCATTTCATGTTATCAAAAAAAACTTAACCCCTGTAGAATATAATAAAGCTTTAATATTAGGCGAGCCTTCCATTGAACTTGTAAGAAATGAAACCAGAGTTTATCCGAATAAAAACTTATTTTCTCACATTATTGGAAATGTTGACGTTGATCAGAAGGGTGTTTCTGGTGTTGAGTTGTTTTTAGATGAAGAAATCAAAAATAAGGCAAAAATTGATGAACCAATTATTTTATCGGTTGACCAAAATATTCAGTTCATAATTCGAGAAACTTTAAAAGAAAGTATGAGAGTTTTTGATGCCAATGGTGCCTCAGGCATTTTATTAGATGCTCAATCTGGAAAGATATTATCTATGATATCTTTACCAGACTACAATCCAAATAATCGCAGAGAACTAGCTAATAAAAAGTATTTGTTCAACAAAAACACAAAGGGTCTTTATGAATTAGGGTCCATCTTTAAAACTTTCGTAATCGCAAATGCATTAGAAAAAAAAATAGTTACTCGTGATAAAATCTATAAGAATTTACCAAAAGAAGTAAAATGTGGAAAATTTCCTATTAGAGAATACAAATATTCATTAGATAAAAAAAACTTAACAGTTAACGATATATTAGTTGAATCTTCAAATATTGGTACCATTAGAATAATTCAAGAATCTGGCTTGGACTCATACAGAAAATTTTTAGAAAATTTAGAAATTTTCAATTATTCAAAAATTGAACTTCCAGAAGTCTCTGCGTCTACAAAAAAAAGGTGGGGAAAATGTAATACTCTAACCGCTGGTTATGGTCATGGAATTAACACAACTCCAATCCAACTAACCAGAGCATTTGCTGCTATAATTAACGGTGGATATCTTTTTGATGTTTCATTATTAAAAAACAAAGACCCAAAGTTTAAATCTAGAATTATTTCAAAAAAAAATAGTGAGACTATGAGAAAAATTTTAAGAACAAATGTAGACAAGAACTATACTAGAGGTGGAAGTGGACGAAAGGCTGACATTAAAGGATACAATGTAATGGGCAAAACTGGCACTGCCGAAAAACCTTTAAAGCTTTCCAGGGGTTATTCAAACGAAATTTTAAATATTTTTACATCAGCATTTGAGGTAAATAATAAATTTTATGTCCTGACAGTCGTTATCGACGAACCGAAAGGCTCCAAGAAATTATGGGGTCATAATAGAAGAGAAGCTGGTTGGAACGCAGGTTATGTTAATGGCCAAATTATAGAAAAAATTGGTCCAATTTTGAACACATTAAAATTTGATGAGTATGTAAAATTAAACTAATGAAAATTAATAAAATTATAAAAAAAAACTTTTGTAATGATTCAAGAAATTTAAAAAAAAATGACGTTTTTTTTGATTTTATATCAGATAAGAAAAAGAATAATCCTTATTTAGCAAATATAATACGAAAAAAACCATACTTAATAATAACAAAAAAAAAAATAAATTATAAAAATATATTAATTGTTCAAAACGTAAAAAAATTTTATTTTTCGATAATAAAAAAAAAATATAAAGATATTCCAAAAAAACTATACGCTGTTACTGGTACAAATGGCAAAACCTCTGTTGCAAGTTTTTTTTATCAAATAAATATTTTAAATAAATTAGATTGTGCAAATGTCGGAACACTCGGTTTTTATTATAATAAATGCTTAAAACAAAATTATTTAACAACCCCAGATAACCTTGATATTTTAAAATTTTTAAATTTTATTAAAGGACAAAATATAAATCGTGCTGTAATTGAGGCGTCAAGTCACGGCCTACACCAAGGTAGATTAAGTGGACTTAAATTTAAGAGCGTTGTTTTTACAAATTTTTCACGTGATCATCTAGATTATCACAAATCTATGAAATCATATTTGAATGCAAAATTAATCCTTTTAAAGCAAAATTTAGAAATTAATTCAGATATAATTTGTGATAACGAAATTGCTAAGTTAATTAAAAGAAAAAAAATTAAAAATAATGACTCATTATTACTACAAAATAAAAAAAAAAATTTCATTAAAATCATAAGTTTTAAGCCACAGGGATCTAAAACTAAAATAAAAATTAATCATAATAATATTATTTATAATGTATTAATAAATTTAATTGGTGAATTTCAAATTAAAAACTTATTTCACGCAATAGTTCTTTCAGTTTCATCGGGATTAAATGTAAAGAAGATATTAAAAATATTACCGAAAATCAAACCTATTAAGGGAAGATTAAATATTTTAAAAAATAAAACAAAGACTATTTGCTTGGACTATGCCCACACACCTGATGGATTGGAAAAAGCCATCAAAACGCTGGAGAACCATTTTAATAAAAAAGTAAATATAGTTTTTGGTTGCGGCGGTAATAGAGACAAGGGTAAACGAGCAAAAATGGGAAAAATTGTAAAAAAATTATGTAAAAATATTATAATCACAGATGACAACCCCAGAGACGAAAATCCTAAAGTAATAACAAATCAAATTTATAAATCCATTAAAAGGGGAAATGTAATCAGTAATAGAAAATTAGCTATTAAACAGGCAATAAGAGACACCAATGATAAAGAAGTATTATTGATAGCTGGTAAAGGTCATGAAAATTATCAAATAATTAAAGGTAAAAAAATACATTTTTCAGACTTTGAGGAAATTAAAAAAAATTTATGAAAAATTTAAATTTGAATCAAAATATAATTAATAAAAATTATTTTATAGATAGCAGGGATGTCAAAGAGAATTCTGTTTTTATTTGTATAAAGGGGCCAAATAATGATGGACATAATTATGTTAATTATGTGCTTAATAATTTTAGTAAAACAATAGTTGTATGTGACAAACATTGGAAATATGCAAAAAAATTTGAAAAAAATAAAAGAGTGATATTTTGCGACTCTACAAGAAAGTTTATAAAAAATTTAGCTCAAATAAAGAGATTAATTTTTAATAATAACTTTTTCATTGGTATTACTGGAAGCTCAGGAAAAACTACCCTTAAAGAAATTTTATTTAATACTTTAAAAAAATATGGTTCTGCGTACAAGTCAAAGAAATCCTATAATAATGATATTGGATTACCTTTTACTCTTATTAATCAGAAGCGCTCATCTAAGTATAATATTTACGAGGTTGGAATGAATAAGTTGGGTGAAATTAATGACTTATCAAAAATCTTAAAACCGAACATTGGCATTATTACTAATATTGGTGAAGCACATCTGGGTAATCTGGGTAGCGTGAATAATATAGCCAAGGCTAAATCTGAAATAATTAAAAATATAACTAAAAATGGAGTTATTATATTAAATAGAGATTGTAGGTTTTATGAAAAGTTAAAAAAAATTTCAAAATATAATAAATTGAAAATATTAAGTTTTGGAAGTAATGTTAGATCTACAATCTCTTATAAAATATTAAGTCTAAATATTGTACAAATCAAACTTAGGAACATAATTTTTAAGCTAAAGGTAATAAATAATAATTCAAATAATATTAAAAATATATTGGTATGTTTTTTGGTTTTGAACTATCTAAATCTCAATATTAATCTTGCCAAAACGATTTTAAAGAACATCAGGAGCATTCGAGGAAGAGGAAATATTATCAAAATTGACAAAAATATTTCTATAATAGACGATAGTTATAATTCAAATCCTGTATCCTTAAAAAAATCTATTTCTGAGTTCCATGATTTGAAAACGAAAAAAAGAAAAATATTAGTTTTAGGTGATATGTTGGAATTGGGTAAATTCTCAAAATCAAAACACTTTGAAATTGGCAAATTTTTAAAACTGTTTAAATTTGATAGAATTTATTTAGTGGGTGATAAATCAAAACAAATTTACAAACAAATTAAATCCACATTTTGGTGTAAATATTGTGAAAATATTAATGTTTTCTCTAGAGAATTTAAAAATGTTTTAATGGAAAATTCTATTATTATGTTTAAAGCTTCTAATGGAGTGGGCTTAAATAAGTTACTTAATAAGAAAATTTATAAATGCTAAATTATTTATTTCAGGAATTGTCATCACAAATATCTTTTTTCAATGTTTTTTCTTATATAACTTTTCGTACTGGTATTGCAATTTTTACATCTCTGATTGTCGTTCTTTTTTGTGGTCAGACTTTTATAAATTATTTAAAATCTTCAACGTATTTCAATCAGCCTATTAGAGATGATGGCCCTGTTTCTCACATAATTAAAAAAGCAGGAACACCAACTTTTGGAGGTGTTTTAATTATTTTTGGAATTATTATTTCAACTTTATTATGGTCGGATGTAAAAAATATTTTTGTTTTAATTTGTTTATTTTCACTATTATCTTTTGCGCTTATTGGTTTTTTTGATGATTATCTTAAAATTAAATTTAAGAATTCCAAAGGAATATCAGCTTTCTCAAAAATTATTTTTCAACTGATCTTTAGTTTGATGATTTTCTATATAATTTCTATTTCAATTCAAAATGAACAAAGGTTTATTTTAAACATACCATATTATAAAAATTTGATTTTTGATATTGGTTATTTTTATTTTCCATTTGCTGCAATCGTTATAATAGGTTCTTCTAACGCAGTAAATTTAACTGATGGTTTAGACGGATTGGCCACAGTCCCTTTAATACTTGTTACTCTAACGTTCATTTTAATAGTGTATTTATCTGGAAATGCTGTGTTTGCAGAGTACTTAAAAATCATAAATATCAGAAATATTTCAGAGGTATGTATTGTTTTAGGAGCTACAGTTGGATCTTGCCTAGGTTTCTTATGGTTTAATGCACCACCCGCAAAAATTTTTATGGGCGATACTGGTTCATTAGCATTGGGATCTTTACTAGGAACGGTTAGCCTTATATCGAAACATGAAGTTGTATTGTTTGTTGCCGGTGGTATTTTTGTTCTCGAAGCATTATCAGTTATTATTCAGGTGTTTTCTTTCAAAGTTTTTGGAAAAAGAGTTTTTAGAATGGCTCCATTACATCATCATTTTGAAAAAAAAGGGTGGGAGGAATCAACTATTGTAATCAGATTTTGGATTATATCTATAATTTTAGTTTTGATTGCACTTTCAAGTTTAAAATTAAGGTAAATGTTTTTTCCAAAGGAGCTCATAAACAAAAAAATTTTAATATTTGGTTATGGTAAAACTGGAAAATCAGTCCAGAAGTATTTTATAAAAAATAAAATAAATTATAAAATATGGGATGATAATAGAAAAATTAGAACTAATAAAATTGATAAAAAATTTTATTTGAATAAATACGATTACATAATTATAAGTCCAGGTGTAGATATTTATAATCATAAAAATAAAACCTTTTTTAAACAACATAGAAAAAAAATTATTACAGACTTGGATATATTTTTTTTATCTAAAAGAAATTTCAGATATACAATTGGTATTACTGGTACCAACGGCAAATCAAGTTTTTGTAACTTATTAAATAATTTAATAAGAAAACACAATTTTAAATCAAGAGTTTTAGGAAATTTTGGAAATCCTGTTTTAGATGAAAGAATATCTAACAATGAATATTGTATATTAGAATTATCATCTTACCAATTAGATTACTCTAAGTATTTACAATTAGACAAAGCATGCATTTTAAATATTTCTGCTGATCATTTAGAAAGGCATGGTTCAATGGAAAAATATAAAAAAGCTAAACTAAAAATTTTTAAATTTTTAAAAAATAAAGGAACTGGATACTATCATAGAGCAGCTTTTCCAAATTTAGAAAAAAATATTAATATAAAAGGTTTCGATAATATAAATAAAAAATTATGCCAAAATATATTGGGCTCCAATATTTCTATCTCAAAAATTGATTTTGAGGCGAATAAACTCCCACATCGTTATGAAAAATTTCGTCAAATAAAAAATTTTAAATTTATTAACGACTCCAAATCAACAAATTTTGATTCAACGAGATATGCTTTGAAAATGAGCACTAATAGTATTCTAATCTTAGGTGGTTTGCTAAAAAAGAGAGACAATTTTTCGCTAAAAGATCTGAAAAACAAAATATTTAAAATTTATTTGTTTGGCAATAATATCAATCAACTTAAACGAAGTTTAAAAAAGCAAAAAATTAATTTCAAATACTTTTTAAATTTGAATGATCTCTTAAAGCATTTACTAATTAACGATTTTAAAAAACTAATTGATAAAAGAAAAAATTTTACAGTTCTATTCAGTCCTGGGGCTGCATCGTTTGATCAATATAAAAATTTCGAAGAAAGAGGAAAAATATTTAAAAATTATGTTAATAAATTTTTCAAGAGATAACGACAATTTTGTAATACAGTGGCTAAGAAGTCTAGATAAAATTATTCTTATTTTGTTAATATTTTGGATAACACTAGGTCTAATTTTTGTCACGACCACTACATTAGATTTTGCATCTATGAAACTTTATAATAATCCAAAAACATTAATTTATAAATATTATGCTTTTATTGCTTTGAGTTTTTTTATTATTTTATTTTTTTCAATTTTTAATGAAAGTTTCTATAAAGAGTTTGCTAAATTTTTTTTTATTATTTCATTTTTTTTACTATTGTTAACATTAATCATTGGTATTGAGGTTAAAGGATCAAAAAGGTGGATTAATTTAATTTTTTTTAACTTTCAACCAATTGAATTACTCAAACCTTCTTTAATTTTATTTTTAGCAGGAATATTTTCGAGTGACAAAAGTTTCATTATTAAGTTTTTTTTATCAGGGTCAATAATTTCTTCTGCTGTTATAGTTTTACTTTTACAACCTGATTATACTCAAGCTTTGATTATATTATTAGTTTGGTTTACAATCGTTTTTTTATCTGGAGTTAACTTAGCTACAATAATTTCAGCTTTAAGTGTTACAATAGGTATAATGGTTTCCGTATTATTTTTTTTTAAAAATAATTTTTCTTATATATTTTTAAGGTTTGAAAATTGGCTCAGTTCAAATAACATTTCTTATCAATCAGAGAAATCAATTGATGCAATTAAGCATGGAGGTTTTTTTGGCCAGGGAATTGGAGAAGGAATATTGAAAGAAAAAATTCCAGAGGCTCATACAGATTATGTTCTAGCCTCTATCAGTGAAGAGTATGGAATTATAATTATAATTTTTGTCTTAATCATAGTATTTTCATTATTTATGAGAGTGTTCGCAATTTGCCAGAACGAAATATCAAGTTTTAAAAAATATACTCTCATAGCTTTATCAACTTTAATTTTATCGCAAATATTTATCAACGTTGGTGTAACAATTAATTTACTGCCATCTACGGGTATGACTTTTTCTTTTTTAAGTTACGGAGGCTCATCTATTTTAACTAGTGCATTTATAATGGGGATTATTTTGGCACTTACAAAAAATAAATTATAATGACAAAGGTTTTATTATCAACAGGAGGTACAGGTGGTCATATTTTTCCTGTTTTAGGTTTATATTTAAAATTAAAATACATTAAGGAAATTGAAGATGTTAAAATTATAACAGATCATAGAGCAAAAAAGTTTATAAATATTTCAGATATTGAAATTATAAAATCAGATAGTCCCTTTAGAAAAAAAGGTATTATTCATCTAGTGAAAACTTTTTCATGTATTTTATTTTCAACATTAAAATGCTTATATTTTATAATTTCTTTTAAGCCAAAAACTATAATTGGATCTGGTGGCTATGCATCTGTTCCAGTTTTATTGGCATCTTTAATTTTAAGAAAAAGTTTTATTTTGTATGAAACTAATGCTGTTCTAGGAAGAGTTAATAGGTTATTTTTACCATTCTCTAAAAAATTACTTTCAGGTTATAAAGATGTTAAAAATTTTCCAAAAAAATACGAAATTAAGTTTTTTCATGTTGGTCAATTAGTAAGAGATGAATTTTTTGAAGCATCTAGAAATAAAATTAAATCAAAAAATAATGATATATATACAAATAAACTTTTAAAAATTTTAATATTGGGTGGTAGTCAAGGTGCCAAAGTTTTTGGTGAAAAACTTCCAAAATGTTTCAAATACCTTAATCAGAATAAGATTAAATTATCGATTAAGCAACAAGTTCAAAAAGAACAACTTTATAATATTAATGAATTTTATAAAAATAATATACGATTTGATGTATCTTTATTTGAATTTAAAAAAAATATTCAAGATGATATCACTGAATGCGATATTGTAATTTGCAGATCAGGTTCGTCAACTCTTGCAGAACTTTCCATCTTAAACAAACCATTTATTGCAATACCATTACCCAGTTCATTAGATAATCATCAATATTTTAACGCTAAACATTATTATGATAATAACTGCTGTTGGCTATTAGAGGAAAATAGCGAGGATTTTGAAGAAAAAATGATTAATATATTAATGAACATTTACAATTCAGATGCTTTATTATCAAGTAAGGTAAAAAATTTAATTGAGTTAAACAAAAAAAATGCAATTGATAATTTTTTAACACATATTTTACATAACAATGGACTTACAAATAAATAAAAAAAACACCATATATTTTATTGGTATTGGCGGTATTGGCATGAGTGGAATTGCACTTATCATGAAAAATCTTGGATATAACGTCTTAGGAAGCGATTTGTCTAAAACTAGTAAAATTTTAGAACAACTAAGAAAAAAAAAATAAAAATAATTTATGGCCATGAAAATAAAGCCATTTTAAAAGCTGATATAGTTGTAGTTTCATCTGCAATAGCAAAAAATAATAAAGAATTTCAATTAGCAAATAAGCATAAAATTATAATTGTTAAGAGAGCCGATATGTTAGCACATTTAATTAATTTAAAAAAAAATATTATTGTCTCAGGATCACATGGAAAAACAACTATTACATCTTTAATATCTCATCTTTTACAAAGTAATAAGTTTTATCCTACTATAGTAAATGGTGGAATAATAAATTCCTTAAATTCCAATGCTACTCTTGGTAAAGGAGAGTGGTCAGTCGTAGAAGCAGATGAATCAGACGGTAGTTTTTTAAAATTTAAAAGTATCTATTCGATTGTAAGCAATATAGATGTTGAGCATTTAGATTATTATAAAAAATTTTCAAATTTAAAAAATAGTTTTGAATATTTTTTAAAAAAAACTCCATTACTTGGTAAAAATATAGTTTGTATTGATGATAAAAATCTCAAACCTCTGGTTAAAAAAATTAATAAAAAAAATTTTTTAACTTATGGCTTTTCTAAAAAAGCGAATCTTCAATGTAAAAACGTGAAAAATATTAACATGGGTATGGTGTTTGATATTGATGTAAATTTACCAAATAAAAAATTTGAAATTAAAAAAATTAATATTAACCTTCTTGGTACACATAATATTTTAAATGTAGTTGCAAGTGTTGCGATAGGATTATTATTAAATATTAGTATTGAAAAAATCAAAAAATCTCTATTAAGTTTCTCCGGTGTTCAAAGAAGATTAACAATTGTTTATAAAAGAAACGGTACAATAATATATGATGACTATGCTCATCACCCAACGGAAATTAAAGCTGTACTACAGGCATGTAGAAATAATTTTAAAAATAAAAAAATCATTGCAATATTTCAGCCACATAGATTTTCAAGAATAATAAGTTTATATAAAGACTTCACAAAATCATTTAATAATGCAGATCAAGTTTTGGTTTGTCCTGTATATTCTGCAGGTGAAAAAAATAAAAAATTTAATCATCAAAAATTATGCAAAGATATAATTTTAAATTCAAAAACAGAAGTGGTTTATATCGATAGTAAAAACCAAATTGAAATGTTTTTAAAAAAAAACTTGTTAAGTAATGAAATAGTTATTGCAATGGGAGCAGGAAATATTAGCAGTTGGATTAGAGATATTTCAAGCAGATTAAAAATATAAATGAACAATTTATTTCTCAATCATAAATTATCAGGAAATAGTTGGTTTGGTCTGGGTGGTAATGCAAAAAAATTCTTTATACCGGATACTGACGAAGAGTTAATAAATTACCTAAAAGATTTTAGATCAGAGAATTTTATCACAATCGGTTCAGGATCAAATATTTTATTTCGCGATAAAGGATGTTCTAATACCATTATCAAACTTGGAAATAATTTTAGAAAAATAGAAATTGTTAAAGACTTAATCCATTGTGGTTCAGGCGCTTTAAAAAGCAATGTATCAAAATTTGCATTGGACAAAGAGATTGAAAATATGGAATTCTTGAGCTGCATACCTGGAACAATGGGCGGAGGTGTAATTATGAATGCAGGTTGTTTTGGATATGAATTCAAGGATATAGTAAAGGAGGTTCATGGAGTTGATAAAGATTTAAATAAATCAATTATAGATTGTAAGAATATAGTCTTTCAGTATCGCAAAACAAACTTACCAAATGATTTCATTGTAACTAATATAGTATTAAAAATTACTAGAGGCTTAAAGGAAAATATTAAAAATAAAATCGACAAGTTTAAAAGAGAAAAAAATGAATCCCAACCTTCCCAAATAAAGACAGGTGGAAGTACCTTTAAAAATCCTAATTCTAAATATAAAGCCTGGGAATTAATTAAAAAGAGTGGATGTGATAAAGTTAAATTTGGTAATGCTAAGTTTTCAGAAAGACATTGTAACTTCATTGAAAATAGGGGGAGTTCTGGAAAAGACGTTGAAGATCTTATTAATTATACAATTGATGAGGTAAAAAAAAAATTTAATATAACATTAGAACCAGAAATTAAAATCATCGGTGATAAATAAAAAAAAAATTCTTGTATTAATGGGTGGTAAATCACGGGAGAGAGCTATTAGTATACAATCCGGAAAAGCTTGTTTTAACGCTATCAAAAAAATGGGTTATAAAACTTATAAATTAGATCCAATTAATAGAATAGAAAAAAACATTAAAAAAATTAATCCCGATATTATTTTTAATTGTTTACACGGAAAATACGGTGAAGACGGAGAGGTACAAAAAATTTTAGAAAAATTAAAAATTCCATACACACACTCGGGTGTAAAATCATCCCAAAATGCCATGGACAAAATAAAATCAAAAAAAATATTCTTAAAAAATAATATTAAAACCCCAAGATATAAAGTAATAAAAAAAATATCTGACTTAGATAAAAATATCTCTAAATACAAATTTATTTTAAAACCAATAAATGAAGGATCAAGTTTAGGAGTTGAAATTTTTGAAAACATTTCGAAATTTAATATGCAAAAAATAAAAAAATTATTAAAAAGATACAAAGTTTTAATTCAAGAACTTTTTATAAGCGGTAAAGAAATTCAAACGGCAGTTTTAGGTAATAAAGCTATTGGATCTGTTGAAATTATACCGAAAAGAAAATTTTACGATTATAAAGCCAAGTACCTATCTTCAGCGAAGACAATTCATCGTATACCACCAAAAATATCAAAAAACATTCATCTCAAAGTAATGAAAACTGCCCTTAAAGCTCATAAAGTTTTAAAGTGTAAAGGGGTTTCCAGATCAGATTTTAGAGTTACAAAAAATGGTTTAATATTTATTTTGGAAACAAACACTCAGCCAGGTATGACAAAGCTATCTTTGGTTCCAGAAATAGCCTTGAGATATGGTTTAAATTTTAGAAATTTAGTTAATTGGATGATAAAAGATGCTGGTATTAAAAGGTAAAAAAAAATTTATTTTTTTTTTAATTTTTTTTTTATTTTTAACTACATATGGGATAAATACAAATAACGATTTCCCTTTATTCAAAATAAAAAAAATTGAATTTAAAAATAATATTAACCTAGAAGAAAACATTAAATTTAAATTAATAAATTACTTAAATAATAAGAGTCTTTTAAATGTAGATTATCAAAAAATATCTTCATTTTTAGCAGAGAGTCAATGGGTAAGGAATTTTCAAGTAAATAAATATTATCCTAATAAGATTATAATTCAAATTTATGAGCTTAAACCTGTAGCTTTATTTAAAGAAAAAGGAAAATTTTATTATATCAATAGTAATTTCGATATTACTGATAAAACTGTCATTAAGCATAATAATTCAAAAAAAATTCTTATTTCAGGTATTTATCAAAAAGAATTACTCAAAAAAAATTTTTTTAATATTACAAAGTTTAGTATTGCCAAAGATATAAAATCTATAAAAATATTAAATTTAAATAGGTATGATGTCTATTTAAAAAATAATGTTTATGTAAAATTAGGTGATTACGATATTAATTTGCAAATGAAAACATTGACTCAAATTATGAAAAAATATCAAAATTTAAATACAATCGATTTAAGAAACAAAGGAAGGGCAGTAATCAAGTGATTGGTGAAAAAATTGCTATATTAGATTTGGGCACCTATAAATTAAAACTGTTAGTTATTTCACTTGATAAAGATAATTATATTCAAGTCCACGCAAAGTATTCAATTTTTTCATCTGGGATAAAAAAAGGGAATGTTACTGATATTGAAAAACTAAGTTCTGTAATTAAACATTGTGTTGCATCAATAGAAAAGGAAATTAACATAAATATTAAAGATATTTATGTTGGCATTAACTCAATAGATTTTAATTTTCTAACCTTTTGTCTCTCTAGAAATATTGGATCTTATGAAATCGAAGAAAAAAAAGATTTACAGAGTCTAATAGATCTAGCATCAGGTATTTTTTATCAGAATTTCAATGATCACAAAATAATTCATTTTTTAAATTCAGGTTTTTATTTAGATAGAAAAAACTATATAGAAAACCCAGTAGGTCTCAGGTCAAAAACACTGGATGTAAACTTTAGTTTCTTAAGTTTAGAAAAGAATATTATTTCGAACTTTAATAAAGTGTTTAAAAAGGCGGGGTTAGAGGTAAAAAAATATTTTTATTCTCCATTTGCAAGTAGTATATTATCTTCTGACCAACAAGTTTTAGAAAAAGGGTTTATCAATCTAGACTTTGGCTATGATAAGACATCCATTACACTTTTTGAAAATTCAAAACTAATTTTTTCAAGATCTATTCCAATTGGATCATTTCATATAAATAATGATTTAATGAAATCAATAGATTTAAATAAAAATTTATCTGAAAGAATAAAATGTAATTTTGAAAAGATATGTAACGGAGAGGTAAATTTATTAATAAAATCTGAATTAGAAAATAAAAAAATATCATTGAATATTATTAAAAAAATTGTTGATGCCAGGATAGATGAAACTTTAGATTATATTTATAAAAATATAACTTTTTGTAGAGCGTTAAATACTTCTGCTAGAAAAATTATTATAACTGGAGGTGGGGCTGATTTAAAAATTTTTCATAAAAAAATAGCTGAAAAACTCAAGACTTCTGTTGAATTTGCCAAACAATCATTTCCAATTAAAGATACTGAATTTAATATATTCTCGGATTATATGGTATGCCTCGGAATAGCAAAATTAATCTTTTATCCAAATAAAGATGAAATTAAAAGTTTCACTAACGAAAAAAAAGGTTTTTTTAATAGGTTTTATTCACTTTTTCTTAAATAAAAAAAATGAAATATTTATTGAGTAGATAAAAATATATATTTTGAGATTTATAGAGAGTGTATAAAAGTCAAAATACTCTATCAAAAATAATAGATTTCACTGGAATAGGATTGCATTCTGGTGAAAAGGTAAAAATTTCATTAATACCAACCGCGACAGATACTGGAATAAATTTTAAAATAAATAATACTTTAATTCTTGCATCGTGGCAAAATGCAGTTGTCAGTCAGTTATGTACAAGGCTTAAATTTGGAGAAAACGCAATCTCGACCATTGAACATCTTATGGCAGCAATAAGTGGACTTGGTATTACAAATCTAATTATAAAAATAAATTCAAACGAAGTACCTATATTAGATGGAAGTTCAAAAGAATTTGTAGATGAAATTAGAAATGCAGGAATTATTGAGCAAAAAAAAAAACAAAAAATATTAAAAATTTTAAGGAAGGTTGAGTATAAAGATCAGGAAAAATTTATCCGCATTTCACCTTCAAAAAAAAAAAATTTAAGTATTGATTATACGATAGATTACAAAGATCAATTTATAAAAAAACAAAATTTAAAATATACTCATAGCGAGGAAAATTTTTTAAAAATATATAAGTCCAGGACTTTTTGTCTGCATAACGATCTTGAAAGAATATTTTCTATGGGTTTAGCCAAAGGTGGATCATTAGATAATGCAATTGTCGTATCCGGAAATAAGATTCTCAATCAAGGCGGATTAAGATATAACAATGAATTTGTGAGACACAAAACTTTAGATTGTATTGGGGATCTGTATTTAGCAGGATATCAGATTTGGGGAGATTTAGTTACGTATCAAGGAGGCCATGAATTAAACTTAAGGTTATTAAGAGAAATTTTAGCTGATAAAAAAAATTATAAAATAGTAGATCAAAATACGTGACAATTTTATGTCACAACGTTAAAAATAATAAATTCATATAATGCATAAATATAAATATTTAATAATAGTTTTATTTTTTTTTACTTTAGTAAATTGCAAAGGCAACAAAAGTGAAAATTTAGTAACCAAACCTGAAAAAGTACCCGAGCTAAAGGTATTGTTTGGTAGTGCTTTAAATTATTATAATAAAGGCCAATACAGGAATGCATTAAAATTGTTTAAAAAAGTAGAAACAAGATATTCATTTTCTGATTTGGCTCCACGTGCAACTTTGATGATTACGTATATTTATTATCAAAATAGCGATTATTTCAATACTTTAAAATTTGCTAGAAAATTTCAAACTTTATATCCAAAAAACGAAAACATTGCTTACATAGATTTTTTGATTGCAATGACTTTTTATGAGCAAGTTCAAATTGTAGCTAGAGATCAAACCTATACAAAAGCAGCTTTAAATGAGTTTAAAAATATAATTGGAAAATATCCTAACTCGAAATACGCAAAAGAGTCTAAATTAAAAATTGACTTGATTGATGAGCAACTTGCTGGAAAGCATATGTATTTGGCAAGATTTTATATGAAAAAATCTAAATGGATATCAGCAATTAGAAGACTTAATATAATATTAGAAGATTATCCTGAAACTATTTATACAATTGAAACTTTGCATAGATTGGTTGAAATTTATTATAAATTAGGGAATATTTCTCTTGCAAAAAAATATGCTGCAACTCTTGGATATAATTTTAACGATAGTGACTGGTATAAAAAAACTTACAAAGTTGTAGTCGATCAAAATTATGAGTCAGATACAAAAAAAACCAAAATAAAGTTGAGAGATAAAATTAAGAATATTTTTAAACTTTCTAAATGATAAAAAATTTAAAAGAATATAAAGAAAAAAAAAAAATATTACTTGATTTTAATAAAAATTATTACGATTTAAATTCACCAAAAGTTGACGATGCTACTTATGATATTCTTAAAAAAGATCTGGTAAATTTTGAGGAGAAAAATCTTAATAATAAAGGCGATCATGAAATAAAAAATTTAGTTGGCTTCAAACCATCAGAAAAATTTTCTAAAGTAAAGCATACTGAAAAAATGCTGTCTTTGGATAATGCATTCAATAAAGAGGATATTTTAGATTTCTATAAAAAATTAAATAATTATTTAAATTTAGGCTCAACTAATAGAATTGAATTATTAGCTGAACCAAAAATTGATGGCATATCCGCTAGTTTAAAATATATTAATGGAGTATACGTACAGGGCATTTCTCGAGGTGATGGTGAACATGGAGAAGAAATTACCGAAAATCTTGCTACAATTAAAGATATTCCAAAGAAATTAAAAAATTTTTCTAGCAGTGAGCTTATAGTCCGCGGCGAGGTATACATAGCTAAATCTGATTTTAAAAGTTTGTCAAACAAATTTGCAAATCCTAGAAACGCAGCCTCTGGATCTTTGAGGCAAAAAGACTCAAGCAATACTTCTAAAATTCCACTTAAATTTTTTGCATATGGAACAATCTTTAAAAATCATAATATTGAAAATAATCAGTCAGATTTTATTAAAAAATTAAAAGAATTTGGTTTTAAAACTAATCCTCTAAGTAAAATTGTTAAAGATGAAAAAGAACTAGAATTAAATTATAAAAATGTTGAAGCAAGACGAGCTGTCCTAGATTATGATATTGATGGCATAGTATACAAAGTAAATAGTTTTAAATTACAGCAAAGGCTAGGTAATCTTACAAATGCTCCTCGCTGGGCAATAGCTCACAAATTTTCTGCAGAAAAAGGAATTTCAAAAATAAAAAAAATTGAGATTCAGGTTGGAAGAACTGGAGCATTAACACCGGTCGCTAAAATTGATCCAGTGAATATTGGGGGCGTGTTGGTTTCAAACGCAACATTACATAATGAGGATGAGATAATCAGAAAGGATATTAGAATTTCTGATACAGTATTAGTACAAAGAGCAGGCGATGTGATCCCACAGGTAGTTGAAGTAGACCTTAAAAAGAGACCAAAGAATAGTAAAAAATTTATTTTTCCAATTAAGTGTCCATCCTGTGGATCTAAGACTGAAAAAGAGTACAACAAAATTACAAAAAAATATGATGCCGTTCGGAGATGTACAAATGATGGTTATGGTTGTGAAAAAATTGCAATTGAAAAAATTAAACATTTTATTTCCAAAGATGCTATGAATATTGAAGGACTTGGTAAAAAAGTTGTGGAAAATTTTTGGGAATTAAAATTTATCAAATTACCTCAAGATATTTATAATTTAGATTTTAACAAAATATCAAATTTAGAAGGATGGGGAAAACTATCCTCAAAAAATTTAAAAACTTCAATTGAGAAAACAAAAAAAATTAATCTAGAGAGATTTATATTTTCTTTAGGTATTAGACACATTGGACAAGAGAATGCAAAAATTTTAGCAAAATTTTTTAAATCTATTAAAAATTTTAAAAAACTTTCTCAAGGTGAAAACAAAATATATAAAGATTTAATACAGCTAGATGGCATTGGAGATACTCAAATATCATCCCTTAAAAAATTTTTTGATAACAAAATTAATAAACATGTATGTTTATCATTAATTTCTATCCTAAATATTTCAGATTTTATTCTTTTAAGTCAAGGAAAATTTAATAATCAAACCTTTATGTTTACAGGTGGCATGTCTAAAATGAGTAGATCAGAAGCAAAAAAAATTATTGAGAATGAGGGTGGCAAGGTTTTAGGTTCAGTATCTAAAAAATTAAATTTTTTAGTTTCTGGGGAATCAAAACCTACTATAAAAAAAGTCAATCAAGCAAAAGAACTTGGTATTACAATAATTAGCGAAAGCGATTGGTATAATTTAATTAATTTTTAAGCAATAATTTCTGAAGAATTCCCTTTCTGCAATATTTAAAAATTTATAGATTTTTTCATAAATTTCCTCGTGATAATTGTTAATCCAATTTTTTTCAATTTGAGTTAGCATTGAGTTTATAATCAATGAGGTTTCATAAGGTACTAAAGTTAGGTTTTCAAACATTCGATTATTGTTTAAATAAATTAAATTTTCTAACCTGATACCAAATACTTTTTTTTGATAATAGCCAGGTTCATTGGAGGTAACTTGACCTGGGTAAATTTTATCATTACTAAATTTAGACAATGATGGTGGAGTCTCATGAACATTTGACAAGTAGCCAACTCCGTGACCAGTTCCGTGATTATAGTTTAAACCAACCTTTGTAAGTTGATTTCTTACAATATAATCTAAGAATTTTCCTGACATTTTTTTTTTAATTTTAAGAGTTGATAATCTAATTTGGGCTTTTAAAATAAGTGTATAAATTTTCTTCCGAAAATTAGACTGTTTTCCAAGTGAAATAGTCCTTGTCATATCTGTTGTACCAAAGAAATACTGTGATCCTGAATCAAATAGAAGTAGGTGATTTTTTTTTAAGTAAGTTTTTTTATAATCTTTCGCATTATAGTGAATGATAGATGCATTTTTTTCTGTAGCAGAAATTGTCTCAAAGCTTGGTCCTAAATAATATTTATTATTTTTTTTTAAAAATTCTATTTTTAATTGGCAATCTTTTTCACAAATTTTATTTAATTTATTATTTTTAAGCCAAAATAGAAACTTTGCATAAGCAATACCATCAAACATATGTGCTATTTTGAGGTTAGTAATTTCAGTGTCATTTTTAATGGATTTGAGTCTATCTATTGGATCTGTAAAAAAAATAAATTTAATTTTCTTTTCTAAAATTAAATTAAAATAGTGAAAAGAAATATATTTTTTATCTAAATATATTTTTTTACATTTATATAAATCAGACTCTAGTTCACTATTTTTTTTAAAAATAACATTTTTTATTTTTAAATTGATTTTATATTTACTAAATATAAACAATTTATTATTTTTTAATAATGCATAGCAATTTACAATTTTACTAAAATTTTTAGATTTTGATCTTATGTTACTAAGCCAACCTATGTTTTCTGGAGACGTAATAAAAAAAGCTTCGTTTTTTTTTAAATTAACTTGTTTACTTAATTCCTTTATTTTTTTGGTAGCTTCACAGCCAGAGAAATTTTTATTTAGATAAAAAATATTTTCTTGGCTATTTTTTTTATTATTTATGGAATTAAAAAAAACAAAATTTTTTAATTTTAAAGATTTAATAAAATGTAATGAGAAAGTTTTGGGATCAATTAATACTTTACCCTTTGTTTTTGCAATCTTAAGAAGATCGATTTTCATTTTTGAAATATCTTTAATAATAAATTTTTTAGCCTGAATTTTTGCTTGCTGATGATATCTGCCATCAACATACAGATATTGTTTATTTTTTAAGATTATTGCATATCCTAATGATCCAGTAAATTTTGTAATTTTGAGTAAAAAATTATCTTCAGGTTTTGTAATTTCATTTAAAAATTGATTATTTTTTGAAATTAGGCAGGCATGTATTCCATCATTTTTTATAAAACTTTTAATGTTACTTAAATTAGTCATTAATTGCTTTTATTACAAACTTATCTATCACTTTTTTTTCACCCTGATTTTTAAAATTAATTAATAATTTATTTCCGTCTATGTGTATAATTTTACCACTTCCAAAACCTTCGTGTTTAACTGTTTCACCCACACTAAAATTGGTATTATTTTCTGTCAAATTTATAGTTTTTATATTTTCTTCGATGTTGTTATTAATGCTATCTTTTAACCTTTTCCAACCTGGGCTATTTTTTTTACTTTCAATGTTAAAGTCTTGATCAAATATAAAATCATCATCTTTACTTTCGTCAATTGAAATCTCAGTAAATTTGTCATCAATTTCATCTATAAAACGAGATTGTAAAGATGAATAAAAATCATAGTTATCATTTTGTCGACCGTAGAATTTTCTTTGGTTAGCAAAAGACAAGTATAATTCTTTTTTCGCTCTTGTAATTGCAACGTAAGCAAGTCTTCTCTCTTCTTCTATTCCTTCGACGCCTTTTTCATCTATAGATTTTTGATGTGGGAATAAACCCTCTTCCCAACCTGGTAAAAATACCGCCTCAAATTCAAGACCTTTTGCAGAGTGTATAGTCATAATATTAATTTTTTCACCATCCCACTTTTCATCAATCGCGGTTTGCAAAGAAATATTTTCTAGAAATTCATTTAGGGATGAATAACTTTTCATAGAAGATTTTAATTCTTTTAAATTCTCCAATTTTGAGTCCGCTTCTGGGGTTTTTTCGTTTCTCAGCATTGATGAGTATCCTGACTCATCAAGCACAGTTTCTAATAAACTGACGTGGTCAATACTTTCAGATTTTTGCTTCCATGAGATTATATTTACAATAAACGTTTTAAGATTCTGAACTGTTTTTGGTTTTAATATATTTTCTTTTAAAATTTCTTGTGATGCATCTAATAATGATAATTCTTTTTTTCTAGCAAATTCATAGATTTTTTTTACAGAGCTATCGCCAATTGCTCTTTTTGGGGTATTAATTATTCTTTCAAAAGATAGATCGTCATTAGATTGGTTTATTAATCTTAAATAAGCCAAGGCATCTTTGATTTCAGATCTTTCATAAAATTTTAATCCACCAATAATTCTATATGGAAGTCCAATTTTTATAAACCGTTCTTCAAATTCTCTTGTTTGAAAGGAGGCACGTACTAGTATTGAAATAGAATTCAACTTAAATTTCTTGGAAAGATTTTGTTCAATAATATCTGATACGCCGCTTGCTTCACTAAGTCCATCAAAGTAAGATTTTATTTTTACTTTTTCACCTTCTCCTAAATCAGACCAGATTTTCTTATTTAACCTATCTTCGTTATTTGATATTAACGAAGTGGCGCTATTTAGAATATTCTCAGTAGAACGATAGTTTTGTTCTAATTTAACAGTCTCTAAATTGTCAAAAGTCTCTTTGAACTCTAAAATATTTTTAACTTCAGCACCACGCCAACTATATATAGATTGATCGTCATCACCTACCACGCATATATTTTTTTTTTCATTAGTTAATAGTTTCAGCCAAAGATTTTGAACATAATTGGTGTCTTGAAATTCATCAACAAGAATATATTTAAAGTTTTTTTTATATATTTTTTTAATATCTTCAAATTTTTTTAAAATCGTTACAACGTGTAAAATTAAGTCACCGAAATCTACACAATTCATAATTTTTAATCTTTGTTGGTAAATTTTGTAAACATTTAGTCCATTTATTAAATTAAATTCTTTATTCTTTAGTTTTATGTCTTGAGGCAATAGAGCTTTATTTTTCCATTGGTCAATATAGTAAGCAATTTGCTTGGGAGGATTTTTTTTAATATCAATATTTTCTGCTTCAAGAATTTTTTTTATTAACTTAATCTGATCTAAGGTATCTATGATAGTAAAATTTGATTTTAAGCCTACAGCCTCGGCATTTCTTCTTAACATCTTGTTGCAGATTGAGTGAAACGTGCCTAACCAGGGAAAAGCTATAGATTTAGAATTGACTAAATTCACAACCCTTTCCCTCATTTCGTTTGCTGCTTTATTTGTAAATGTTACACATAAGATTTGCTGTCCAAAACATTTTTTTTCTTGGATCAAATGCACAATTCTTGTCGTTAAAACTTTTGTTTTACCAGACCCAGCTCCAGCCAATACTTGCAAAGGCCCCTCTGTACTTGTTACAGCCAATTTTTGTTGATTATTCAGTGAATTTAAATAACTACTCATGTTGTAAATTAATTAGCATAGCAAAAATAAATGGAAAAAAAAAAATTAAAAAGGCTGTTAATATCAACTTTAATAATAATATTTTCTACAATTTCGTATATATGTGCGCCTTTTTTTATTAATTTTGATGATGCAAAAGTAACCAATTTTGAAAATTTACTTTCAGAATCGATTAAATACCGCGTTAGCGTAAAAGGAGGCATTCAGTACAAATTAAAACCATTTCCAATTTTAGAAATTTCAGAGGTTCATTTAGCTAAAGAGAATGAAAATAGCATTCTAAATAAAATAATTTTAAGGATATCTATTTTAGATTTATTAAAAAAAAAATACTCTTATAAAAAAAAGATCATACTTGATGGTGGAGAACTCATTGTAGATTTGAATAATCTAAATGATGTAATGTTTATTAATGATTTTCAAAATCAAAAAGTGATATTTCGAAATCTAAGTCTAAAATTTTTCAGTAACAAGCAGTCATTTAATTTAGACCAAGTAAATGGTAAAATTTTATATAATGATCGTAAGATAAAAAAAATAAAAACGCAGACATTTATTGGTGAAGTACCATTCGAAATCACTTTTAAAGAAAGTCAGTTAGATTTAATATCAAAAAAAATTGGAATTAACTTAAGTCTGAAAAATATCCTTGAAAAAGAAAAAAATTTAAAATTTACATTTGATAATCAAACTATCTTTCCTGGCATTAATGAAATTTATGCATCTTTGAAATTAACAAATGATAATAATTCATTTGTAATAACATCAGAAAAATTTCAAACAAATTTATTTGATGGAAATATAATTATCGAAAAAAGCAATAAGACAGCGAATGATATAGTAATAAAAAGTACATTTAACAGAGCAAATCTTAAAAAAATACATATTGAAGATTTTAAAAATTTTTTAGAAAAAGATCTTTATAAACTGTCTAATATATTAGATGCCAGAATATTAATAAATTTCAAAAAAATTAAAACTCAAAAAAAATTATTTAATAGTGCAAAGTTTGAAATTTTATTTCAAAAGGGTGATGTGATTTTTGAGGATATTTCTTTTTCATCCGATAAGGCTAAAATTAATATCAGAGGAAGGAATATAAATTATCAAAAAGATAATTTATTATTCTATGATATCTTTTTTGAAACAAAGGATCTAAAAGAAGTATGTAAAACTATTTGTGAGGACAAGTCTTTGAATGATAAAATTGTAAATAATGAAATCAAACTTTATTCAAAAGGAATTTTAAATATTAATAAGGCAAAAGTAATTGTCCAGGAAAATAATTTTATCAAACAGTATAATGATAATGAAATAAAAAAATTGAATGACAATTTAAATACCAAGGTTATTTTAGGAAGGCTTGAAAATTTACTAGATTTATCTAAATATTTTAATTTATTATAAACCTATTTAGGTTTTACCATTTTTTTCGGATTAACAAATTTTTTGTACTGTTCTTCTGTTATTAAACCTGTTTTTAATGTTTCTTCTTTAAGCGTAGTACCATTTTTGTGTGCTGTTTTCGCAATCTTACTTGCGTTGTCATAGCCGATAATTGGTGACAGAGCAGTAACAAGCATTAAAGAATTATTAAGCAACTCATTAATCTTTTTTTTATTTGCTTTTATTCCTTTTACACAAAAATCTACAAAACAATTGACGGAATCTGAAATTAAATCTATTGATTGAATAATATTATGAGCAATAAGAGGTTTAAACACATTTAATTCAAAATGCCCATGTGTTCCAGCTATTGTTATACCAGTATGATTTCCAATCACTTTGGTACAAACCATTGTTATAGCTTCGCATTGTGTTGGATTAACTTTGCCAGGCATTATTGATGAGCCCGGTTCATTTTCTGGTAGTTCTAATTCTGAATAACCAGCCCTTGGCCCAGATCCGAGGAACCTGATATCATTGGCAATTTTAGTTAGTGCTACTGCAGTAGTACTTAAACTTGCAGAAAAATTAACAATAGGATCGTGACTTGCCAATGCTTCAAATTTATTTTTAGCGGTTTGAAAAGGTAGTTTCGTAATTTTTTTTATTTCAAGGGCTATTTTTTTATCCCAGCCTTTTCTAGAGTTTATACCAGTACCTACCGCAGTTCCCCCTTGCGCTAAAAAATAAACTTCATTTAAAGCTTTTTTGATTCTATCTATAGAATTTTTAATTTGAGCTTCGTATCCTGAAAATTCTTGGCCCAATGTTAAAGGAGTAGCATCTTGCAGGTGCGTTCTTCCAATTTTTACGATGTCTTTAAATTGCTTTACTTTTTTATTTAAGCTTTTTTCTAATTTTAAAAGGGCAGGCAGCAACCTTTGATTAGTATGAATTGCAACGGCGATATGCATTGCTGTTGGAAACGTGTCGTTTGTTGATTGAGCCATATTAACATGGTCATTTGGATGCACTGGTTTTTTTGAACCCAGTTTACCACCAAGCATTTCAATAGCTCTATTTGATATTACTTCATTTACATTCATATTTGTCTGAGTACCAGATCCTGTTTGCCAAACTTTTAAAGGAAAATGATCATCTAATTTTCCAGATATCACTTCATCAGAAGCTCTTTGAATAGCTTTTGAGACTCTGGGGTTTAGGTCTTTAAATTTTTGGTTTACAATTGCTGCAGATTTTTTAACGATCCCAATTGCATGTATTAATTCAAGCGGAACATTAACCTTCCCAATTTTGAAATTTTTGATTGATCTCTGGGTTTGTGCACCCCAATATTTATCGTCTGGAACCTTTATTTTACCAAAACTATCGAATTCATTTCTTGATGCCATAATATTTTGATTATATTTAATATATATACACTAAATATAAAAATACAATGAGCGTTATAATTATCGGTGGAACATTTGGTATAGGTCTTGAGCTAGCAAAAAAATATTTAGGAAAGACCAATAACTTAATTATTCTAGGCAGAAGTGAAGATAAATTTATACAAATAAAAAAAGATCTTTCTAATGATAGCACCAATATTATTTGTAAAAAGGTAGATGTAACTAACACTAATGAAACACAAAATACGCTTAGAGAAATAATTACCAATTATGGAGATTTGGAACTTGTAGTATACTCAAGTGGTTTTTATAAACCCAATAACACATTTGATGTTGATTTAGATTTGTACAGAAAAACAATTGAGGTTAACTTTATGGGATTAATAAATGTAATGTCTATAATTCTTCCTTATTTAAAAAAACAACAAAAAGGCCATATTGCTATGATCAGTTCTTTGGCAGGTTTTTTTGGGTTACCGAACTCATCTGGATACGGACCAAGTAAAGCTGCTATGATGAATTATTCTGAGTCGATTTATAATGATTGTAAAAAAAATAATATACACGTAAGTATTATCAACCCTGGTTTTGTGAAGACACGGCTTACAGATCAAAATAAATTTGAAATGCCCTTCTTAATGTCAGCTGAAAAAGCCGCTAACATTATTTATAAAGGTTTGGAGAAGAAGAAATATGATATTACATTTCCTTTAATGATGAGTTTTATTTTCAAAACTTTAAAAATATTGCCTAAGCCTATATTTTTATTTCTAATTCAATATATGGTTAAAACTAATAATTAGAAAATTACAAAGTAAATCAAAACTAATACTACTAAATTTGCTCCTAGTAAAAATTGCGTTCCTTTATTAAAAAAAGAGTTTGTTTTTTGTTCGATCTCTATAGGATCAACATGAGTAAGTCTTATTAAGTTATTTTTTTTCATATTTTATAAGTATTGTTGAATTGTGACTGACTTTTTGAGAAATGTTGTCTTTTTTAAGACCATTAGCTTTCGAGTAATTTTAAGGCTTGTTTTAATAAATCTTCAGACTCTTTGTGTTGTCCAGAATTATGAGCTTTTTCACCCTGATTGCGCAATTGTTTAATTTCAGTAAATTGTTCTTTTGAAATCTGCTTCGACTCTGAAAGGATTTGATCAATTTTTTGAATTAATAATGGACAAGATCCTGCATAACTAGATATTGGAGCTAAACATAGAAAAATTAATGTAATAATAATTTTTAACACGAAAATAACTTAATTTTCAATCTTGTCTAAATTTTGGTAAATCTCTTATTGTTGCTATCATAACAAACCAACAAAACCTGATAGTATTAAAAAAACCTTTTTTTGACTTAAGAAGATGATATTTTGACAATCCACAATCTGTTTTTATGAAGTTTTTTATATTTATACTCATTTTTTATATTTTTCTATAATTTTTTTTATAATAAAAGGTACTAAACCAATCAACATAAATGAAATTATAATTTCAAAACTAAGTATATCGTCAATATTATTAATTTTAGCTAATTGAACGCCTGCGTTTACAAAAACTACAGTCCCAATCAACATTCCTATTTGAGAAATGATATAGAATGTTATTGCTTTCATTTTAGTAAGACCAAAAATTAAGTTTATTATAAAAAAGGGAAAAATTGGGCTTAATCTCAAAAAAAATAAGTAAAAAATACCATCTTTGTTGATTCCTAAATTTACTTTTTCAAGATATTTTTGATATTTATTTTCTACATAGTTTCTCAGCACAAAACGAGACAGTAGAAAGCATAAAGTAGAACCAATTGAACTTGCAAAAGAGGTAAGTAATACCCCTGGAATTAATCCAAATAACGCACCTGCTAGAATAGTTTTTATTGCTGCAAAAGGTAGGGCAAAAGTAGTTACAATTATATAAATAATAAAAAAAACAGTATAGTAAAAATAATAACTTTCACTTATCAGAGATTGCAATTCATTTTGACTTTTTTTAATATTTTCCAAAGATAGAAACTGACTTAAATCAAACACTAATAATGATAAAAACGAACTTATAAAAATAAAAATTATTAAAATTTTATAAATTTTTTTTAGCATTAACTACAGCTAGATCCACCTAAAACACAAAATTTTGAACAATGTGGATGATTTAAATAAATTTTTTTCAATGATTCTTTTAAAGTATTTCCTAAATCAAATTCAGAATTATAGGGCAGGAGAGTACACGCAATAACACTTGGATGATTGTTTTCTTTTTTTTTAACAATCATTCTGGAGTTTGAACACATAACTTCATTTGGATTTTTATTAAGAATTTTCCAGCATTCAGTTGTTATTTCTGGTGTATCAGATTTTTCATCCATTTCAGCAAATGTAACCAATTGTGTCTTAGAGTCTGCGTTAATTTGTAATTCATTATTTTTAATAAATTTTTTAAAATTTTTTCTTGTGGTTTTTTCATCTTCATTCCACAGAAGCCTTGTAGCCAAACAATAATTAAATTTGTTATTTGATAACCATTTTAAACCTTCAATCATAGGAGCCCAGCTATTCGGCCCTCTAATCTGTTCATGCTTATCTTTTGAATAATGATCAATCGAAACTCTAATCGTTAAATTTAAATGATTTAATTTAAATAGGTCGCTTTTGTTATTTAACATCGGCTTCATAGCATTGGTTAACACGAGTGTTTTAAAATCATTTTCCAGTGAATATCTAATCATCTTAAAAATATCTCTATTCATAAATGGTTCACCACCTGTAAAACCAATCTGCTCTGTACCCATCTTATTTTGAATACTTTCATTAACGAAACTTTTAAACTCATCAATTGATAAATAAGCTAAACGATCGTTTTTTGGACTTGAGTCTATATAGCAACCTTTACAAGCTAAATTACACAATGTTCCAGTATTAAACCAAAGAGTTTTTATTTTTTGGGCGTTAATAAATGCCCTTTTTTTATTATCGGCTGTTAAAAATTTATTTTGGAACTTGCTATACATAATCTATAATTTAAATATCATCATATATTAATATGTTTTTTATAAAAGTTTTTCAAAAATACTTGATGAATTTAATTGTCTTTTTTTTTATTTTTATTAGTTTAAATAAATTAACAATGGCAGATGAAAAAAAAGCATATTTTGCTGGAGGATGTTTTTGGTGTGTGGAGGAAGCTTTTGAGAAAACACCAGGCGTTATAAAAGCTATCTCTGGATATACAGGCGGAGATTTAAAAAACCCAACATATGAACAAGTTACTTATAATGAAACTGGTCATTATGAAGCTGTAGAGGTAGTTTATGATCAAAAAGTAATATCTTACAATCAATTGTTAAATGTATTTTGGAAAAATATTGATCCATATGATGCTAAGGGTCAGTTTTGCGATAAAGGCTCTAGTTATTTGACTGCAGTTTTTTATCAAAATGAAGAGGAAAGAATTGCTTTTGAAGAATCTAAAAAAAATTTAGGAAAATCGGATATTTCAGATTTTGTAACACATATTAAAAAGTTAGATATTTTTTATCCAGCTGAAGATTATCATCAGGACTATTATAAAAACAATCCTATTAGATATAAACTTTATAAAACTGGCTGCGGTAGAGTCCAGAAATTAAAAAAAATTTGGGACTAATTTTTCGAAAAATATTTTAGTATAAATGGTATAGAGAATATAATTAAAAATATTCTTAAGAAGTGGTGATAGGTTACAAAAAGCGGATCTATATTATATGCTATACTAATTACGACCATTTCGTGTAGCCCTCCTGGAGCAAAACTTAAGAAAGCTGCCATAAAATCAAAACCAAAGAATATTTGAAGAAAATATGCAAATAAAGCTGCAACACCCAATAGTAAAATAGATACTATAAAACCATGAAATGAGTAATACCCAATTTCCTTAATGGGCAGAGCATTTAAACGACAACCAATTGCCGAGCCCAGGAATACAAAAGCGATATTAATAAAAATATCTGGGAAACGTGCAGTTGTAATCTCTAGCGTGTAAAAGAAACCGCAAAATATCATCGCCGCAAGAATGGGCGCCGATGGTATTTTTAACTTTTCAAATCCAATTGTACCAATTTGAGATATTATAAGAAGAAAAGTTAATTCTAGAAAATATCTTAAAGAGTAATCTGGATTATTTCCATGTGATGCAATTTCCTGATAACCAACTTGAGTTACAAATATAAAAGGCAAAATTAATACAATAAATAACACCCTTGTTGCTTGAGGTATTACTACTTGCCCACTTTCTTTTTTACTGTCAGTCATTTGATTTATTGCACCTGCGATTACAACAAACGCTCCAGGCATGCCAGCAAGGATAGAAACGAGTTTTTTAAATTTACATATTTTATGAAAGTATATTGCAGTTATAATTGCACCAATTATCGTACAGATAATCATAGCTATTGATGAGTAAATCCATAAGTGAATTTTATAAAGTAAAGTAATATTAAAAGATCCTGCTAAAATTACCCCAATGATTAATAAAACAGGTAAGAATATTTTTTTATCGAATGTTATTTGGTATTTGGTAAGTGATATAAATAAATTTAATATCAAAGCCCCAAGCAACCATGGAAGTGGAAGATTGATTAAAGTTCCCAAATAACCGCCAACTGCACCAATTAAAATACTTTTATAACTTTTTTTAATTGCCTCGTAATATGCTAGCATTCTACTTTTTTCTCTTTTCTAACTTGAGATATTTATCGTAATTTAATAACGCCAAAGTATCTTTAGCTTTATTTTTATACTTAGGAATTTTATTTTTTTTAATTATATCTAAAGTTTGTTTCGTAGAATCTATATATCCATCTAATATTTGTTGTGAAAATAATGCTAGTTTAAATTTATTTTTACTTACATCTTTTAGATTAAACTTTACATTTTGAGTAATATTCAACATCAAGGGTATTCCCTTGATATTATCTTTAATCACCTTTAGTTGTTTAAGATTATTGAGCCCTGTCATAAAGACAGCATCCACACCCATTTTTTTATATTCTAAACACCTTTTTAAAGTTTCAGCCATTGATCCCAAAGTTAGAGCATCAGTTCTTGCTATAACTAAAATATTTTTATTTTCTTTTGCGGCTTTTATTGCAATAAGCAAACGTTCTTTTGCTTCTTTTAAATTTAAAAGCAAAACTTGATCAGTTAGTGCACATTTTTTCGGAAAAATTTGATCTTCCAAAACAAGTGCCGACGCTCCTGCAGCTTCTAAATCTTTGACAGTCCTATAAACATTAGCCGGACCTCCAAAACCAGTATCAGCGTCTACAATGATAGGAAGTTTAGTATGATTACAAATCGCATAAGTCGCATCCACCAGTTCTTTTTGAGTTATTAAACTAGCGTCAGGATAACCTAAAATTGCTGAAGATAATGCAAAACCACCTATAAAAGAAATTTTAAAACCTTTGCTTTCAATAAGTTTGGCTGACAGTGGATCATGACAAGTTGGAAGATAATAGCATTTATTATCTCTAAGGTATTTTTTTAATTGGTTAGTTTTTTTATTCATTGGATAATAGCGTTTTAAGTTGATTGCTGTAACCAGACAATGTTTTAAAATACTTAGGCACAGTTTTGTTCGTAAAAAACTGTTTCCAACCTGATACGCTTACTGTTGCCTTGAATGTATTTTTATTATCAAATGCAGGAATTGCAACACTTGCAATATTATCAAGTCTTTCTCCAGCAGTAAAAATATAACCTTTTTTTTCAATTTCTTTTTTTATTTCCGAGTTTTCATCTGTATAAGCTAATAAAACTTTTCCGGTTGCAGAATTGAGCTCGAAAGTTGTTCCTTCTACAACATAATGGTTAAGTTCAGATCTTGAATTTACTCTGTATAAGCATACTTTTTTTTTACCAGCTCTTACCCAATAACCGGCAGATTGGCCGGTGACCTCACAAATTTGATTTAAAATATCTCGTATTTCGGTACCTATTTTAAAATTTGAATTATAAATAGATCCTAATTTCCAACTACCAGGACCGAGGCGGTAACTTCCATTGATTTCATTCTTTATTAAAAAATTATGCTTAATGAGGGAGTTACAAATCCTTAATATTGTTGATTTATTCAGTCGTGTTGTTGCAGTTAACTCTTTTAGTGAAATGCTTTTGTTACCATCGCCAAATGAATTTAAAATTTGAAATGCTTTGTCTAAGACTTTGATTGAATTCATAATGTTTTACAATGTGAAACATCATTTTATATTATAAAATTTATTGACAATCCATATTTTTTTTTGCAAAACTAACTAATAAATTTTACGGGGGAAATTAAAATGGGTAAAGCTTACACGCCTAATATTAAGTCAGATAAAGGAAAAAACTTAACCAAATACGTTGCTGAATTTGTTAAAAAAAATAAATATAACAAAATTCCAAAAAATGTTGTCGAACTAGCTAAAAAACATATTTTAGATGGTTTTGGATTAGCATTATCTGGTTCAGCTGCAAGAACTGGAGAATATCTTTTTAAGCATATAAAGCAAAATTCTGCAAAAGGTAGAGCAACCGTAATAGGTTCGAAAATGAAAGTTACATCTAGATTTGCAGCCCTCGCTAATGGAGTTGGTATTCACTCAGATGATTATGATGATACACAGCTTGCAGTTCAAAAAGATAGAGTTTATGGATTATTAACACACCCTACCGCACCTTGTTTGCCAAGTGCATTTGCAGAAGGGGAATTGAAAAAAATTAACGGTAAAGATTTTTTAAATGCATATTTAATTGGAGTAGACGTTGAGTGTAAAGTTTCTGAAGCAATGTCACCTAGGCATTACCAACATGGTTTTCATTCTACAGCTACCTGTGGAACATTAGCGTCTGCAGCTGCAGCCGCTAAAATTAGAAGTTATAATGTAGATCAAATCCAAAGGTCACTCGCAATCGCAGCATCATTAAGTGCAGGACTTAGAGAGAATTTTGGTACTATGACAAAGCCACTTCACGCTGGAAGAGCTGCAGAGAGTGGTGTTGTTGCATGTGATCTTGTTGGCTACGGGTGGTCAGCAACTGACAAAATACTAGAGTCACCAAGAGGATTTTTTCAAGCACATGGCGGAGGTTACAATTTAAATTCAATTAAAGGACAACTCGGAAGACCATGGACATTTTCAAAGCCAGGAATTTCTATTAAGCCTCATCCTTGCGGGTCTTTAACCCATCCTGGTATGACCAAAATGCTTGAGTTGATCTTAAAACATAACATCAAACCTCAAGATGTTGTTAAAGTTGATGTTGGAACAAATCATAATATGCAAAATGCTCTAATTCATCATAGACCGACAAACGAATTTCAAGCAAAATTTAGTATGGAATATTCAATGGCAATTCTGTTAGTTCAAAGAAGAGCTTATATACCTGAATATCAGGATAAAAGAATTAATAAGCCTGATGTTCAAAAGATGTTAAGAAAAATTAATTTTTATAAAAATAAAGTTGCTGAGGCTGCAGGTTATGACAAAATGACAACTATCATAGATATTTATCTTAAAAATGGAAAAAAAATATCTGGACGTGGTGACTTTGGTAAAGGAAGCCCAATGATACCTATGACATATGATGAAGTTGCGGATAAATTTTTAGGCTGTTGTGAGTTCGCTAAATGGTCTAGCAAAAAATCAAAAGCATTGATTGAAACAGTAAGGCACCTAGAAAAAGTAAAAGATATTAGAAAATTAAGCAGTCTACTATCCAAATAGTTTTGCATGAAGGTAGCTATTCTCGATGATTACCAAGGAGTAGCCGAGCAATTAGTTGATTGGTCAAAATTTGAAGATAGTTGCGAAATCAAAGTCTTTAATCAACCTTTTGAGAATGAAGATAACGCCATCGAAAATCTTAAAAATTTTGAAGCTCTGCTAATTATGAGAGAGAGAACTCCAATGACAAAAAAGTTAATGGATGGTTGCCCAAAATTAAGGTTTATCGCGACAAGCGGTATGAGAAATTTAGGTATTGATTTAGAGTATGCAAAATCAAAGGGAATTATTGTTTCTGGATCAGAAGGAAATAAAAATCCTACTGCAGAATTAACTTGGGCTTTAATTCTAGGTCTTGCAAGAAATATAAAACAAGAGTCTGAAAATATGTATCAAGGGTACTGGCAAACAACTATTGGATTTGAACTTAAAGGAAAAACTCTTGGGATTATGGGTTTGGGAAAACTTGGCAGTATGGTTGCTAAGGTAGGAAAAGCATTCGGCATGGAAATTATAGCCTGGAGCGAAAATTTAAAAATAGCAGAGGCAGAAAAACACGGTGTAATGGCAGTAACTAAAGAAGAATTGTTCGAAAAATCCGATTTTTTAACTATACACTATCTTTTAAGTGATCGTAGTAGAAATTTAGTAAAGTATGAAGATATTTCCAAAATGAAAAAAACTGCATTTATAATTAACACATCAAGAGGACCAATTATAAATGAGGATGATTTAATAAAAGCCTTACAGGATGAAATTATTGCAGGCGCAGGTCTTGATGTTTATGCAATAGAACCATTACCAGAAAATCATAAATTAAGATTTTTACCAAATGTTTTGTTAACACCTCACATAGGATATGTAACAATAGATAATTATGCAAAGTGGTACAATCAAATGGCAGAAGATTTGCAAGCTTTTTTAGAAGAAAAACCTATAAGAGTATTATAAATCAGATTTAGCAAATCAAATTTTCAGTACTATTTGATAATTCAATGTTTTCTATTTTTTCTTTTATTTTATTTATTTTATTCTCATCATAGGAGTAAGCAGCTAAAGATTTAAATTTTGACAGTATTTGATCATTTGTAAGAGGATTTTCAGGTGATCCTTTTCTAAATTTTTCAGTATGATTAAATCTTTTATCATCATTCGTTATGAGTTCTATAGAGGCCATATGTCTAAACTCATGTCCTAAAGACTCAATTTTTGGATCAACCTCAGCAGTAATTTTTTTCATAAAATCTAAAATTTCAGGATTAGATATTTTATCTTCACTAAATTGATTGACAAAAAGTTCACCTTCCAAAGCAATTAATGCGAGCCCGTAGTATATATTCATTTGTGCAGAGGTAATATTGTGGTTCTTATAGCTCCATGCACAGTGAACGTATGTCGGATGACTAATTTTAGCTTTTATATTTTTAATATTTTTCACTGTTATGTTATTTTTTTCCATTATACTTTTAAGACAATCTAGAGCAGTATGAATACTCGTAACCGAAGCATATGGCTTAATGCCAGTATTTATACATTCCCATTCTTTATGGAGATTTCTAGTTGATCTAGCAAAATCATTTTTTCCAGAGAAACTTGATAAGAAGCCTCCATAATCTGCTTCAACAATATTTTGTATACCGGTAAAATTTTTTGCAGATAGTTCAGCGGCTAAGACACCTGCTTGGGCAGCTCTACCTGAATGAAGTCTTTTTACCATAGCGCCTTCTTGAGCAGCCATTAGACCAGCACCCAAAGATCCAGCAATTCCAATTGCATTGATCATTTGTTCAGTATCGAAATTCATTAATTTTCCAGCAGTTATTGTTGCTGCTATAGTTCCATGAGTGCCCTGAGGATGAAAACCCCTTAGTAAAAGTTCTGTACCAGCTGCTGACCCTATCCGTGTCGCAACTTCATAGCCAGCGACTACAGAAGTTAAAAATTTTTTACCATTTACATTTCCTATTTTTTCTGAAACATTAATTGCAACGGGAACTACAATTGAATTTGGATGCAATATTGACTCTCTATGAATATCATCTGACTCAAATCCATGACCAGCCGTAGAATTAATCAAAACAGCATTTAATAAAGATGTTTTAATTTTGGTACCGATTATACTGCATTCTTTTACATCTTCTTTATTCGTAACAACTTCTCTTAAAGTTTTAGTCCATTCTAAAGTATTACCATGAATACAACATCCAACCCCATCTAAAAAAAGAAGTTTTAAATATTTTAAAATATTTTCTGGAATATTTTCGAATTCTAACTTTGCAGCAAACTCTGCAAGAGTTCTTGTGGCTCCATTTTCATTCATATGGCTATATTATTTTCCATATTCCTTCCGCACTAGCTAACAATTTATCTTCACATTTTAACTGTCCATACATAAAAATTAATGATCTAGTTTTTTTTTTAATTTTGGCAAGACCAATAATTTTATCACCAGCTTTTGAGCCACCTATAAAATTCGTATTTAAGCTTATAGTAACTGCACTTCCTTCAATTACCTGATGCGCGGCAGTTCCCATCCCAGAATCAAGCATCGACATGATAAAGCCTCCATGAGTTACCCCACCTGCATTGATGTGGTAGTCTTGTATTTCAGTCTTAAATTCATACTCTTTTTCAGTTAATTGTCGAAACTCTAAACCTCCATTATGTTTCATGAAGCCGACTTTACTTATATTTCTAAATTCATTCATAATTATCCTTTGAGTTTAAATTTTAGCGCCTTTCCATTATTGCAATATCTTTTGCCAGTAGGTTGAGGACCGTCATCGAATAAATGTCCATGATGACTTCCACACTTTTTACAATGATATTCTGTTCTAGCATATCCAATATGATAATCTGTTTTAGTTTCAAATGCCCCAGGTTTACATTCAAAAAAAGATGGCCATCCGCTACCACTTTCATACTTTTTTTCAGACTCAAAAAGAGGGGTGTCACATGCTGCACAATGATAAATTCCTTTTCTTTTTTCCTCATTTAACTTACTGCTACCAGGACCTTCAGTCCCTGCCTCTCTCATAATGCTATATTGTTCAGAATCTAGTATTTTTTTCCAATCCTGATTTTTTTTATTTTGAAATTCTGACATAAGTTTCAAATTAGTTTAATGATTTCATATTGTAAAATAAATTTTTGCTTTTAATTATGTAATTTTTCATTAAATATTGATTAATGAATAAATATGACGTTATTGTTATTGGAGCAGGAAACGCAGCTCTATCTGCAGCTTTATCAGCAAGAGATAATGGAGCAAAAAAAATATTAGTTTTAGAGAAAGCTTCAAAAAAAGAAAAAGGTGGCAATAGTAGATACACTAATGGCGCATATCGATTTGCATATAATGGATTTTCAGATTTAAAAAAAATAATTCCAAACCTTAAAAATTCAAATAGCGTTGATTACGGCAAATATACTGTAAATGATTTTTTAAAAGATATGCAGAAAGTTACAGATGGAAAAACAGATAAACAGCTGTCTAAAACTTTGAGTGCTAAAAGTTTTGAAACGGTACATTGGTTAAGCAAAAAAGGTTTAAAATTTACTCCTATAGAGGGCAGACAATCTTTTAAGGTTGATGGTGTAATGAAATATTGGGGAGGTTTAACTTTGGAGGTTAATGGACAAGGCGAAAAACTAATAGATTCGATGGTAAAAATTATTAAAAAGAACGGAATCAAAATACAATATGACTCTGCTGCTACTGATTTAATTTACGAAGATAATATCGTTAAAGGTGTTGAAGTCTTACATAAAAACAAACCAATAAAAATTTTTGCAAATTCAGTAGTTTTAGCTTGTGGTGGTTTCGAGTCTAGTCCCGAAATGAGAACAAGATATTTAGGACCAGGCTGGGAAATGGCCAAGGTAAGAGGAACAAAACATAACACTGGTGACGGATTAACAATGGCATTAAAAATTGGAGCATCACCATATGGAAATTGGTCAGGATGTCATGCAGTGTTTCATGACATGAACGGCCCAGAATTTAGTGATTTGAAAATAAGTAATAAGTATAGAAAAATAAGTTATCCATGGGGAATAGTTATCAATGCAGATGGTGAAAGATTTGTTGATGAGGGTGAAGATTTCAGAAATTATACTTATGCAAAGTTTGGTCGTGAAGTTATTAAACAGCCCAATCAAATTGGTTGGCAAATATTTGATCATAAAGTTCGGCATATGCTTTACCCTGAGTACGATGTGAAATCTGCAACGATGGTAAAAGCTAAAACCTTGAAGGATTTGGTTAAAAAATTATCTGGGGTAAATAGTTCCAAAGCATTAAAAACCATTAATGAATTTAATGAGTCCATTAGAGATGATATAAAATATGACCCAACAATTAAAGATGGCAAATGTACAGAAGGATTGAAAGTTAACAAAACTAATTGGGCAAATAAAATAGATGAAGCGCCATTTTATGCTTATGGAGTAACATGCGGAATTACATTTACTTTTGGAGGATTAAGAGTTGATAAGAATTGTCAAGTTTTGAATAAGGTCATGAAGCCAATAAAGGGATTATATGCTGCAGGAGAAATGGTTGGTGGTATATTTTATTTTAATTACCCTGGAGGAAGCGGTCTTACATCTGGAGCAGTCTTCGGTAAAATTGCCGGCCATTCTGCCGCTTTAAATTAAAAAGGGCATTTTATATTTAGTTTTACACTAAGAGTTCTAAGATCATTTGCTATCTCATATGGTAGCAATATTCCATTTTTTAAATTTTTTTGTTCCGCTCTGTACTCAGGCTCTCCAGGATGTAAGATTTCACTAAAATTTTTTGCTTTTTTTAATTTTTTTACTTTTTTTATCCCATATTCCATTTTTTTGAGAAAACTTTTTTTATTTTGAAATAAATCAGCTTTTAAACAAATTATAAAGTGACCAACATTTGCATGTCCTGAAAAGTCGTTACCAAATTGATTTTTAACATTTCCACTATGAAGACCTCCTGTAAATATTCCTGCAATTATATCCATCATCCAAGAAATACCCGCGCCTTTCATCCCACCAAAAGGTAACATTATTCCCTCAAAAGCTTTAGCACCATCATTTGTTGGTTTTCCGAATTTATCTAGAGCTAGGCCAAAAGGTATTTTTTTTCCACTTTTAGCTGCAAATTTTAATTTTCCACGTGCAACTGCTGAACATGCCATATCTAATATAAATGGTTTTTTTTTATTTGCCGTTGGTGCTCCAAAAGCAAATGGAGCAGTGCCGAAATGTGCCGCCATTGCACCATGTGGTGGTAAAGCAGGCGAAGAAGAAGTAAACATCCAAGCAATACAATTATTTTTTGTAGCAATTTCTAAATAGTTTGCTGCCATTCCGAAATGATTGCTATTATAAATTCCAGCTATTGCTACGCCATTTTTTTTTGCAATTTGAACACATTTTTTCATTGCAAGCGTTGATGTGACAAAGCCTAATGAATTATCTCCATTGATATGAACAATATTTTTTGCAATATTTTTGAATTTTATTTTTGGCCTTGGATTAGCAACTTTTTTTTCAATACGCTTACAATATATTGGTACTCTAACTACACCATGAGACCATATTCCCCTAACATCTGCCCGTACTAACCCTTTAGAAATTATAGATGCATACTGTTTGGGTACATTGTGTTTTTCATAAATACGACAAATAAATTTTTCAAGTATATTGTGTTTAATATTTATATTTTTTTTATTCATTTTATTTTCATTTATCACTATCATTTTTTCAAAATATTACATATTATATAAAGTAAATTTACTTAATGAAAAATCTTAAATTTTTAGTTCTAGAGGGTGATGGTATAGGTCCTGAAATAGCAAAGGCGTCCACTGATGTCTTAAAAGCAGCTCTTGATAAGTTTGATATGAGCGTTGAACTTATTTATGAGGATATCGGCTTTGTCTCTTTAAAAAAATATAAAACAACTTTTAGAAAAGAGATTTTAAAAATTGGTGAAAAATGTGACGGTATCATTCTTGGAACTTGTTCGCATAATGATTACCCTCCCACAGATGAAGGAGGATTAAATCCATCAGGCGTTATTAGAAAATATTACGATTTGTACGCTAACGTAAGGCCTGCAAAAAATAGACTTGGTAAATCTACAAAATTTCCAATGGGGATTGATTGTATTGTAATGAGAGAAAATACTGAGGGATTTTACTCTGATCGAAATATGTACCAAGGCGTAGGAGAGCTAATGCCAACAAAAGATTGCGCTATATCGATCAGAAATATCACAAGAAAAGGATCTACACGAATCGCAGAAATTGGTTTTAAGTATGCTCAAGAAAGAAGAAAAAAACTTGTAGCTATACATAAAGCAAATGTTTTAAGGTTTAGTGATGGACTTTTTTTAGAATGTGCACGTGAGGTGTCAAAAAAATATCCTGACGTAGAATATAAAGAGCAAATTGTTGATTCTATGTCAGCTTTAATAATTAGAGATCCTTCAATATTTGACGTGATATTAGCAACAAATTTATTTGGAGATAACTTATCAGATGCAGCCTCAGAGATTGCTGGTGGACTTGGTTTAGCTGAGTCAATTAACGCTGGTGATAATTACTGTATTGCACAAGCACAACATGGATCAGCACCAGATATCGCTGGCAGGAATATCGCAAATCCAGTTTCGCTAATAGGATCTACAGCAATGCTATTAGACTGGTTGGGGAAAAAAAATAATGAAGAGAAATTAAAAAAAATATCAATAATGATTGAAAATGCTATAGACAAAACCGTAATTAACAAAGAAACTAGGACACCAGACCTTGGTGGAAAACTGTCAACTACAGAATTTACCAAAAAATTAATTGAAAATCTTAGTAGGTAAAATATTATACAGAAATGGAAATTCTTAAAAAAACAATAAAAGAAAATTGTGTTTGGAAAGTTGCGGATTTTAAAAATGAAAATGAATGGACTTATCAATTTTCTGAAGATGAAATATTAGAGTTAGAAAATGCTGCCAGCCAAGTAATTAGTAAAAACTTAGCACCAACCTCTTTTTCAAAAAAAGATTTTGTATTAAATGAATTAGAAAATGTTCTATCAGGCCAACTTGATATTCTGCAGAAAGGACGAGGTTTTATAAGATTAAGAGGCCTTCAACCAAAAAAATACGATGAATTAACTCTTCAAACTATTTACTGGGGGGTTTGCTCTCATTTCGGATCTGGGATACCTCAAAATTCCAAAGGTGAATTAATGAGTGGTGTTAAAGATTATGGAGATAAACTTAAAAGTGACAATCCATACCGTGAAGGAATAAGATTACACAGAACTACCGCTAAAATTGATGCTCACACAGATAGCTGTGATCATGTAGCATTGTTATGCGTGCAAAGAGCTAAAGAAGGTGGGGAGAGTGGAGTGATAAGTGCACTCGCTCTTTACAATGAAATCTTAAAAAACAAACCTGAATATTTAGAGCCACTTTGTAGAGGTTTTTATATCGATCTAATTGGTAAAGGAAAAACAGAAAAAGAGTTAAGTTCTAATCCAATACCTGTATTTAGTTATTATGGAGCCAAAATGTGCTCGAGGTTTAATAAAGTTCAAATTGAGCTGGGTGCAGAAAAGCACTCTGGTGGTCTTGATAATTTGAGTCAAGAAGCAATTGATTATGTTCAACATTTAACCGAAAAAGACGAATTTCATTTAAAGATGATGTTGGAAGAAG
>CESF01138893.1_pt1 | contig 52983 bp, 47 predicted proteins | sample 356331 | NCBI WGS metagenome assembly CESF01 (sample SAMEA2621779, study PRJEB7988) | marine metagenome | biome: marine biome (ENVO:00000447); feature: surface water layer (ENVO:00002042); material: "saline water (ENVO:00002010), including plankton (ENVO:xxxxxxxx)" | depth 5 m
GCTCCTTATAACGAACATCAATTTGCCGCTTTAGCAGTTAATATCGCCATTGTAACAAAGGGTCGGGTTCGAGCCTAGTGCTTTAAAGATATTTTAGGCATAATCGCCCATCTTAGAGGTTTTTTGATAATAGGTTTAAGGTGGCAAAAGGATTATTTCGTTCTGGGATGATTGTCAGTGCAATGACAATGATTTCGCGTATTTTAGGATTAGTGCGAGATGCTGTTGTAGCGAACCTGCTTGGCGCCAGTGCCGCTGCAGATGTATTTTTGTTTGCCAATCGTATTCCTAACTTTTTAAGACGTTTGTTTGCCGAAGGTGCATTTGCACAAGCCTTTGTGCCGGTTTTATCTGAAATAAAAGAGCAACAAGGTGATGACAAAGTCAGGCTGTTTGTTGCTCAAGCTGCTGGCACTTTAGGAACTATTTTATTAATTGTTACCTTGTTTGGAGTCGTTGCTTCCCCTGTCATAGCAGCCCTATTTGGCACTGGCTGGTTTATCGATTGGTGGCAAGGAGGCGAAAATGCTGAAAAGTTCGTACTTGCCAGTGCGCTTTTAAAACTGACTTTCCCGTATTTATTTTTTGTAAGTTTAGTTGCCCTTAGTGGTGCGGTAATGAACGTATATAATCGTTTTGCTGTTGCGGCGTTTACTCCAGTGCTGTTGAATATATCGATCATTAGTTGCGCTATCTTACTTCATGATAAATTTTCGGTAGGGGCATATGCGCTTGCTATCGGCGTGTTTGTCGGTGGTTTAGTGCAGTTGCTATTTCAATTGCCATTTTTATACCGTGCACGCATGCTGAGCCGCCCAAAGTGGGGATGGCAAGATGAAAACGTTAAAAAAGTCCGAAAACTAATGCTTCCTGCGTTGTTTGGTGTTTCTATCAGTCAAATAAATTTGTTACTCGACACCATGATTGCCTCAATGTTGATGACAGGCTCTATCGCTTGGCTTTACTACTCAGACCGTTTAATTGAGTTTCCTCTTGGCTTATTTGGTATCGGTATCGCAACGGTAATTTTGCCGGCACTGTCAAAGTTGCATAGCACCAAAAGTACTAGAGATTTTCAGCTGACCTTAGACTGGGGAGTACGGTTTGTTATATTTTTAGGTTTGCCTGCCATGTTTGGTTTAATGGTGATAAGCCCGCTAATTATTACGGTTTTATTTGACCATGGCGCGTTTCAGGACGGTGAAATTGATCATGTGAAAGCGGTAAGTTACGGTGTGATGGCCTATTCTGTGGGATTGGTTAGTTTCATGTTGATCAAGGTGTTAGCACCCGGCTTTTACTCTCGCCAAGATACTAAAACCCCCGTAAAAATAGGCATTAAAACACTCGTGTTGAATATGGTGTTTAATATTATGCTAGCACCATTTATCGGTTATTTGGGGTTAGCGTTGGCAACAGCGATGTCGGCCAGTTGTAATGCTTATTTGTTGTATCATCAACTGCGTAAAGAAGGGGTCTATCAGTTTTCAGTGATGAGTTTAGGTTTTACATTTAAGTGTTTGTTTTCAAGTATATTAATGGCTGCTTCGGTGTGGTTTGTTGGTCAGCAATTTGCGTGGAGAACATGGCACTTTACTGAGCAAGTGCTGCTGTTGAGCGGGTTATTAGTGTTGGCGGTTTTTGTGTACTTTGCGGCCTTATTCATTTTAGGTGTGCGACTAAATACGATAAAAAGTGTTGCAACTACTGAATCAAACTAAAAAAAAGATTATAATCGGCGTTTCAAGCTCGATATCAATGTTTTGGGCTCGCTTATAAAGGCAAAAAGGTGGCATGGAGTTAATTAGAGGTATTCACAATATTCGCGCGCAGCACTATGGCTGTGTGTTGACCATTGGTAATTTTGATGGCGTGCATTTAGGTCATGCTGAAGTGATTAAAGGCTTGCTTCAAGACGCACAAAAACATCAGTTGCCAAGTACCGTGATGTTATTTGAGCCTCAGCCACAAGAGTTTTTTGCCAAAGATAATGCACCAGCGCGTTTGACTCGACTTCGTGATAAGCTCAGCTTACTTGCTAAATTAGGAGTGGAGCGGGTGATTTGCATTAGTTTCAATCAGCAATTTGCCAATATGGAAGCCGAGCAGTTTGTTAGTCATGTACTGGTTGAAAAATTAGGTGTCAAAGCATTAACCGTGGGCGATGACTTTTGCTTTGGTAAACGTCGCCGTGGTGATTTTGCGCTACTGAAAACTATGGGCGCTGAGTTAAACATGGATGTGAAAAGTACTGCAAGTTTTCGCAGACTCAATGATAGAGTAAGCAGTACTCTTATTCGTCATGCGCTTGCTGCAGGGCAATTAGAAGATGCTAAGACCATGTTAGGTCATGGATACGCAATTTCTGGGCGCGTTATTCATGGTTGGGCAAAAGGCCGTGAATTAGGGTTCAGAACTGCCAATATTGCATTGAAACGCCAAGTATGCCCTGTGAATGGGGTGTTTGCGGTGCGAGCAAAAGTTGGTAATAAAGAATTATTTGGGGTTGCAAATATTGGCAACAAACCCACATTTAATGGGACACGTGCATTGTTAGAAGTTCATCTCTTCGACTTTGCGCAAGACATTTATGGACAATTCATGCACGTGGAGCTAATCAAGAAGCTTCGCGATGAGAAAAAATTCGAGACATTAACACAACTGACGGCGCAGATTGCAGATGATGTAACCGCCGCTAAGCAGTGTTTTGGTTTAAATTAGGTAGCCGATACGGAAAGTAGGATTAATGAGCGACTACAAACATACTTTGAATTTACCGGAAACAGCGTTTCCAATGCGCGGCAATTTGGCACAACGTGAACCAAAGATGCTTAAGACATGGTATGAAGACGATCTATATGGTCAAATTCGCAGCGCTAAAAAAGGTAAAAAAACCTTCATTTTGCATGACGGCCCTCCGTATGCAAACGGTGATATCCATTTAGGCCACTCGGTAAACAAAATTCTTAAAGATATTATTGTTAAGTCAAAAACTTTGTCTGACTTCGACGCACCTTACGTGCCGGGTTGGGACTGTCACGGTTTACCAATTGAATTAATGGTTGAAAAGAAAGTAGGCAAGCCAGGTGTGAAAGTGTCTGCCGCTGAGTTTCGTGAAAAGTGCCGTGCATACGCTAAAAAACAAGTCGAAGGTCAAAAAACAGACTTTAAACGTCTTGGTGTATTTGGTGACTGGGACAAGCCTTACTTAACAATGAACTTTGACTTTGAAGCGAACGCAATTCGCGTACTTGGTCGCATCATTAAAAATGGTCACTTACATAAAGGTGCTAAGCCTGTTCACTGGTGTACAGATTGTGGTTCAGCGCTTGCTGAAGCGGAAGTTGAATACCAAGATAAACAGTCACCAGCAATCGATGTTCGTTTTGAATTTGCTGATCAAGAAGCTGTTATTGATGCGTTCGAACTAGCAGAGGGCCATCATGGCACTGGTGCTGTTAGTACCGCCATTTGGACGACAACACCTTGGACATTACCAGCTAACCGTGCAGTAGCAGTTCACGAAAAGCTTGAATATGCCCTAGTTCAAGTTGATGACGAAGGCGCACAGCAGCGTTTAATTTTAGGTTCAGAGCTAGTAAAAGATGCAATGGACCGTTATGGCTTTAAGCATTACCATGTACTAGGTTATGTAAAAGGTGCGGCACTTGAGAATTTACAGGTTGCTCACCCGTTCTATGACTTCACAGTGCCTGTAATTGTTGCTGATCACGTAACGACTGATTCTGGTACTGGTGTTGTTCATACTGCGCCTGGTCACGGTCAAGAGGATTTCGCGGCAGGTCTTGCTTATGGTTTAGAAGTTGCTAACCCTGTAGGTGCAAACGGTGTTTACTTACCTGACACACCTATGTTCGCAGGTCAGCACGTATTTAAAGCAAATGCGAGCGTAATTGACGTATTAACTGAAAACAATGCGTTATTACACCACCATGCGCTTACACATAGCTATCCACATTGCTGGCGTCATAAAACACCAATTATCTTCCGTGCTACGCCACAGTGGTTTGTAAGTATGGATCAAGCTAACCTTCGTCAAGATTCATTAAATGAAATCAAAAAGACTGAGTGGTTACCTGAGTGGGGCGAGAGCCGCATTGCTAACATGGTTGAAGGCCGTCCTGATTGGTGTATTTCACGCCAACGTACATGGGGTGTGCCAATTGCACTATTCGTTGATAAAGATACTGGTGCGCTTCATCCAAATACGCAAGAGCTAATCGAAGAAGCTGCGAAACTGGTTGAAAAATCAGGTATTCAAGCTTGGTATGACTTAGACCCTGCAACCTTGCTTGGTGATGACGCTGAGCAATACATGAAGGTACAAGATACCCTAGATGTATGGTTTGATTCAGGCGTGACTCACGCATGTGTGGTTGATGCTCGTGAAGATTTAACGAGTCCGGCAGATCTTTATTTAGAAGGTTCTGATCAACACCGTGGTTGGTTTATGTCGTCAATGATGACTTCGGTTGCTATCAATGGTCATGCACCATATAAGCAAGTGTTAACTCACGGTTTCACGGTTGATGAAAACGGTCGTAAGATGTCTAAGTCATTAGGCAACGTAATTTCGCCTCAAAACGTGATGAACAAACTAGGTGCTGATATCTTACGTTTATGGGTTGCATCAACTGACTTTACAGCCGAAATGACTGTATCTGATGAAATCTTTAAACGTTCAGCTGACCGTTACCGTCGTATCCGTAACACCAGCCGTTACTTACTTGCGAACCTTAATGGTTTTGATCCTAAAACGGATCAAGTTGCAATTGAAGACATGGTTGAGCTTGATCGTTGGATTGTGGGTCGTGCAGCTGAGCTGCAAGATGAAATCTTAGCGGCTTACGACAAATACCAAATGTTACTTGTAACACAAAAGCTAATGAACTTCTGTACTGGTGAGCTTGGTTCGTTCTACCTAGACGTAATCAAAGATCGTCAATACACAGCGAAAAGTGACAGCCACGCGCGTCGTTCATGTCAAACTGCGCTTTACCACATTGCCGAAGCAATGACGCGTTGGATGGCACCGATTTTAAGCTTCACTGCGCAAGAAATTTGGGAAGCATTACCAGGCGAGCGTGACAAGTTTGTATTCACCTCAGTATGGTACGATGGCTTGCAAGCCTCTTCACAAGGTAAGTTCAGCAATGATGATTGGTTAACAATCCTTAATGTTCGTGATGAAGTAAACCGTGTGCTAGAAGCTGCTCGTAAAGAAGACGTTATTGGTGCAACACTACAAGCAAACGTAAGCATCTACGCTAGTGAAGAGCTAAGCTCGAAATTAGCTGCATTAGGTGATGAGCTGCGCTTTGTACTATTAACTTCAGGCGTGACAGTTGAAACAGTGACAGCGCAGCCTGAAGGTACTCAGGCGACTGAGATTGATGGTTTATTCATTAAAGTTGCCGCAACAACTGCTGAAAAATGTGAGCGTTGTTGGCATTACTGTGATGATGTAGGTGCTGATCCAGCACACCCTGAAATCTGTGGCCGTTGTGTAAGTAATGTTGACGGCGATGGTGAACAGCGTCAGTTCGCATAGGAGTTGTTAGTGAGCAAACTAGCCGGAAAAAGTGGCTTGGTTTGGTTATGGCTGAGTCTACTACTTTTAGTAGTAGACCATGCGACAAAAACACTTGTCGTTAATACCATGGCCTACAAAGAGTCGATAGATATTCTGCCGTTCTTTAATTTCACCTATGTACATAACTATGGTGCAGCATTTAGCTTTTTAAGTGATTCTGGTGGTTGGCAGCGCTGGTTTTTTAGTTTGATTGCTGTGTCGATCAGTGTGTTATTAGTGTGGTGGCTTAAACGCTTACCAGCGACGAACAAGGTCTTGTGTTCTGCTTATGCGTTAGTGTTAGCCGGCGCGATTGGCAATTTATACGACCGCATCGCTTATGGCTATGTTATTGACTTCTTACACGTATATTATGAAAATTGGCACTTTCCTGTTTTTAATATTGCCGATTGTGCAATTTGCATCGGTGCCGCATTACTTTTATTTGATGCCTTCACAGGCGAAAGTCCTAAGGAGCAACAAGCATGAGCCAAGCTGTAATTGGTGAAAACTCTGAAGTGATCTTTCATTTCTCAATTAAATTAGAGGATGGCTCAGCAGCCGATTCAACTAAGGTGCATAATAAACCTGCAAAATTGCGAATGGGTGATGGTAGCCTGACAGAAAACTTTGAAAAATGTTTACTAGGTTTAGCTGCTGGTGACAGTAAGTCATTTGCGTTGGAGCCAGAGGATGCATTTGGTCAGCCAAATCCAGATAACATTTATTATGTAGACCGCAGCAAGTTTGGTGCAGAGACCCCTGCTGAAGTGGGTAATATTATAGCTTTTACTCAGCCTGATGGTACTGAATTACCAGGACTTGTTCGTGAAGTGCAAGGTGACTCTGTCACAATTGATTTTAATCACCCACTTGCGGGACAACGCTTAACCTTTGAAGTCGATATTTTAGAGGTAACAGGTTAATGGATATTTTATTAGCAAATCCACGTGGTTTTTGTGCCGGTGTTGATCGTGCAATTAGTATTGTGGAACGTGCACTTGATATCTTTGAAAAACCTATCTATGTGCGCCATGAAGTGGTTCATAATCGATATGTTGTTGATGGACTTAAAAATCGTGGTGCAGTATTTGTTGAAGAGCTAGATCAGGTGCCTGACGACAGCATTGTTATTTTTAGCGCTCATGGTGTATCGCAAGCTGTTCGCAACGAAGCAAAACGTCGTGATCTTAAAGTGTTTGATGCAACTTGCCCGCTAGTAACAAAAGTACATATGGAAGTAACACGTGCAAGCCGCAAAGGGACTGAGTGCGTGTTAATCGGTCACCATGGGCATCCTGAAGTCGAAGGTACAATGGGGCAGTATGACAACGAAAAGGGTGGTATTTATTTAGTAGAAACCCCTGAGGATGTTGCTAGCTTAACGGTTAAAAACCCTGAAAATCTGTTTTACTGTAGCCAAACAACCTTATCTGTTGATGATACGGCAGATGTGATTGATGCACTTCGTACTAAGTTTCCGGCGATTGATGGTCCGCGTAAAGATGACATTTGTTATGCTACGCAAAACCGTCAAGATGCCGTTCGTGACTTGGCAGATAAAGTAGATGTACTGCTTGTTGTGGGGGCTAAAAATAGCTCTAACTCAAATCGTTTACGTGAGCTTGCTGACAAAATGGGAACGACCGCTTATTTAATCGATGATGCGAGTAATGTTGAAGCTGATTGGTTTAACAATGTAAATGCTGTCGGTGTCACTGCAGGCGCATCTGCACCAGAAGTTTTAGTCCAGCAGGTAATTGCCCGTCTAAAAGAATTAGGTGGTAATCAAGTTGTTGAAAATCCAGGTGAAGAAGAGAACATAGTATTTGCTGTTCCCGTTGAGCTACGCTAATCTAAACAGTTAGTAGACAACAATAAAAGAGGAGCCCATGAGCAAACAGCCAAATTCAAACGGCTTGCTGATTGCGGCTCTTTTTCAATCCCGTGGTGTCCTTGCCACACTGATCGTCAGCCAAGTCATTGCTATTTTACTCGCTTTCTCGCCAATGAGTTTAGGTGATGTGTGGTCACGTCTTGCAATATTTAGCTGCTTTTTACACCTTATCTTTCTTTCTAGTTTATCTTTACTCTATTTGAGTCGAGTTATACTCATAAAGCTATCACAGACGCATCAGCTGACCATTTTAATTTTATCCTTACTTGGATTAACTTACGTTTATAGCTGGCTGTTTTTGACTCTATTTTCAGATGTTTTTTCTATGGAGTCGAGAGCAAACTTTATTGGCAGTAACCTACTAATTGTGTTTTTAGTAGCGGCACTATTTGGTCAGTTTTTGCATATTCATAATCAAAAAGAGCTGCAAACTAAAGCGTTAGCTCAGGCTGAGCTAGATGCATTGCAAGCAAGAATTCGGCCCCATTTTTTGTTTAATAGTTTGAATACGGCCGCTGAGCTTACACATTATGATGCTGACGCCGCAGAGCAGGCAATTTTAGCACTGGCGGCGCTATCACAGGCAGCTATGCGAAGCGGTAAAGCGATTAAGCTTGTTGACGAAATCACCTTGTGCCAACAGTATGTAGCACTTGAACGTTGGCGCTACGGTGAACGGTTAGCTTTAAGTTGGAAATTACCTGAGGCGCTGCCAGATATTGATATTCCCTGTTTAACAATTCAACCAATTATTGAAAATGCCGTATTTTATGGTGTGGAGCCCGCTGAGCTGGGAAATATCTCGGTCGAAATGCATCAATCAGACAAAGCTTATACCTTCATTATAACTAACCCAGTCGCAGCACAAGTGAGCCATTCGCGAACAGGTAATGGTATGGCGCTTGATAATATTCGTCAGCGCTTGGCGCTGTTTTATAATCAAAGAGCGCAACTTACGACTACTATTCGTGATGGAATTTTTAGAGTGAAGCTAGTTATACCAAAGCAGAGGGGCGCATGATAAAAGTATTGATTGCTGATGATGAGCCTTTAGCAAGGGCACGTATCAAACGTTTATTATCTACTAATGAGGGTTATACTGTGGTTGGTGAAGCAAGTAATGGTGAACAAGCGATAGAGCTTTGTAAGTGCTTGCAACCTGATTTAGTCATGCTTGATATTAATATGCCTAAGCTGACTGGGTTAGAGGTAGCAGCAGAGCTAAAGCAGTTTTCTATCCCTCCTGCAGTTATGTTTTTAACAGCACATGCCGAGCATGCGTTAACTGCATTTGAGCTCGCTGTTGATGGTTATTTAGTTAAACCTGTTTCTGAGCAAGCATTAACCAAAGCAATGGCTCAACTCAGTAAATTAAACCGGACTCAAGTAAGCCCACTTGAAAATAACTATATTAGTTATCAACTTGCTGGCGTATTGAGAAGGATAAATGTGGATGATGTTATATGCTGTATCGCTGAACAAAAATACACTCGAGTTGTATTTTTCAAAGGTGAAGCGCTTATTGAACAGAGTTTAAAGCAACTCGAGCAAACCTATCCGTTACAGCTACTGCGAATTCATCGCAACACGCTTGTGAATTCACAGCATATTGTAAGCCTTAATAACTCGTTGACGGGGGGGCATACCGTGATTATGAAGCAATTTGAAGAGCCGTTAGCTGTTAGTCGCCGAGAGCTTAAAAATGTTAAAGCTGCGATGGGTAAGTAAAAGTCACCTAATTAGTCTTTCCTATTAGTTTTGGCTCTTTCTGGGTCAATGGTATTAGCTTCAATGAGGGAGGAATACCGCTTATCGAGCATTTTGACCGCTTATCAATATTCAGATTGTGATTTATTAGTGTTCTTTTATTCTTACGGTATGTAAAAGTATCCGTAATTTCATCATGTTTAAACATCCTGACCAGCAAGGTTTTACTTTAATCGAAGTACTTATTGCCTTTGTTATTTTAAGTTTTGGTTTATTAGGCGCTGTGGCCCTCCAAGCAAAAGCTAAGCAAGCAAGCTTCGATGCATTGCAACGCTCTGCTGCAATTGCGTTAGGCAATGACATTATTCAACGCATGCGAGCTAATGATTCTTCAGGCTTTGCAGGTTTGTATAATGGAGAATTTAGCAGTGAATCTTCGGCTGGTGCAGTACAACCGTGTCTTAACGCTAGATGTTCTGCGCAACAAATCGCAGCATTCGATAAACAACAGTGGATACGAGCCATTCAAGCCCGTGAAAATACAGGTGCTTTAGATGACGCAACAGTGTGTATAAGTAGCACCCCTGTCGCTGCAGGGAGTGCAAATGAGTTCAATATTCAAGTTGTGATCAGTTGGCGAGGTAGACAAGAGTTATCAGCCAGCAAAGAAAATAATGCTGTCAAATGTGGCGCTGCTAATGATAAGCGTCGTTTGGTTGTTCTTGATAGTTATATCTATTTAAGGTCTTGATATGAATAAACATAATGGATTTACGCTGGTTGAGGTAATGGTCGCTTTATTTATAGGTGGCCTGGTTCTTGGTGGCGTGATGTTTACTTATATCAGTATGAAAGTAACTACAAAAGATACAATGGCTATTGGTGAGTTACAGGAAACAGGTCGTTTAGCATTAAATATAATGCAACGAGATATAGAACAAATCGGCTTTTGGGGCACCTTTTATGAAGACTCGTTTTCGAGTGATAACACTGATACCACACGGGTTAATAACCCAGGTAATGACTGTTCTGCAGGCTTGAACAATGCAAGCTTTCCAGATGCTAATGCAAATACAAACTTTCGCTCGGTTTATGCAATAGAAGCAAGTTCAGCCAATGCTTTAGGCTGTATTAACGATGCTAATCAAAACTCCGATATTTTACAGGTTAAGTTTTTAGAAGGACTACAAATCCAACCTAACAGTACTAATAACAGAAACTTTTATTTTGTTGCTGAGCAAGAGTTTGGGCTTTTTTCTCGAGGACCGATAGTTGCAGGCGCAATAAATGGGAATGCAACAATTTGGCGTTACAGGCACCATGTCTACTACATTTCAGAGAAAACGTTTAGTTTTAACAAAAAGACAGTCAAAGTACCCGCTCTAAAACGAATGAGGCTAACAGTAAATGCAGGTATGAGAAAAGAAACCATCATGGAAGGGGTTGAGAATTTACATTTTGTTTTTGGCTTGGATACGACTAATAACAGTCGTGTAGACACTTATAAAAGTATTACTGATATGACAGAAAGTGACTGGGAAAATCGCCGAGGAATTTTAACGGTTCAGGTGTTTTTATTAGCCAGAACGCTGATGCCTGATGCAAATTTAAAGGTTACTAATCAAACATACACGTTAGGAGAAGGTACTAGCGGTAGGGTGCTTAAATTTAATGACAATTACAGGCGAGCTCTTTTTACAACAACAATTAGGCTTAACAATGTGGGGGCAAATTTATGGCGCATGTAACCTTAGCAAAAAAGCAACAAGGCGTTGTATTAATTGTAGCATTGATAATGGTGGTAGCTGTTACAGGGATTGCTGTTACTTTAATGAATAGTAGTTCTATTGATATAAAAATAACAAACGCAGTACAAGAACGTGAAGTCGCTGAAAATGAGTTATTTGGTAATGTTCAGCAAGTAATTGCAGCAGAGGCCACAAAAGGCGGCGATAGTGCTTTTCTGATGAAAGCTGCAGAAATACCTGAGGGGGGCTTTGTAATTGGAAGGGTTGGCAATACAACTAACACCATGACTAACTTAAATAATGGTGCCTTAGATTTACCTTGTCCTCGAAAATATAATTTCACCTCAGGCGTAGCATGCAACATGATTCAGGTTAATAGCACAATAACTTATGGCAAGAAAAGTACTCATGTTCTGACAATAACTACGGGGGTTGCCCAAGAAATGGCAAGCCTAAATACGGGTGGTTAGAGAAGGAAAGCAAAATGAAAGCCAGTACTATTTTACTTTTTTTTATGTGTATATTTGCCTTAATATTTATCGTGCCAGGGTATGCTGATGATACAGAGCTATATGTAAATTACGATAAAGATTTAGCTGAAAAGACACGAGTATTATTTGTGTTAGATACATCAGGAAGTATGCTCCGTTCAGCAGAAACTGGTTTACAATGTCGTGATCCATACACTAGCTTTTTATTAGAGTGTCCAGATAGCCGAATAAATGCAGCCCGAAATGTAATTACAAGAGTTATTAACTCCAACCCCGATATGGATTTTGGTTTATTTCGTTTTTCAGCGAATGAAGGTGGATATTTAAAAGCAAAGTTAGGAACAGATCACAAAACAATAAAAAATATTATTAGTAACATATCAGCTGGGGGATCTACTCCAGTCACAGAGACTTTATGGGAAACTTATCGGTATTTAACCGGGCAAAGTGTTGATTTTGCGAAACTAATTGATCCTTCAATGCGAGATACGACAGCGGAAAAAGATCAGCAATATGTGTCGCCTTTTAGTTCTCCAAATAAACGGTGTGATAATACAGTCAATATTATTCTTATTTCTGATGGTGAGCCTCAGTGGGATAATAGCCGTGATGCTTATATACAAAATATTTACCGAAACTATTTTGGTACAACAGCGCCTTCTTATCCTGTGAATGATTATGAACCAGATAGCCATTTAGCTGCATTAGCAAAAATTATTCATGGAACAAAGAATGTAAAGGTTGATTTGTATACCAAAACATCATCTGTAAATGACCAAGGGGTAATTTATACCGTAGGTTTTGGCAGTGGTATTACTGATAACAATGAAGCACTGCTTACGAAAACTGCTGAGTTTGGTGGCGGCCAATATCTTTTTGCAAATAATGCGAAAGGGTTATCTGAAGCAATCGATAAGGCCTTCGCAGTCATTAGAGAGGATAGTGGAGATTTTACTGCACCCGCTATTACTTCGAATAATAGAGATCAGACTCGTAGTAGAGATGCTTTGTATTACACGATGTTCTATCCAAGCACTAACGCTCGTTGGCGAGGAAACCTAAAGAAATTGAAAGTGTCGGGTGATTCAATCGTTGATGCAACTGGTAAGTCTGCATTGAATACTCAAGGACTAATTGCTAAGAATGCAAGAACATTTTGGCTTCCAGATGAAGAGAGCCCTGATGGTAATTCTGTTGAATTAGGTGGGGTCAACCTTTACTTATCAAGTATTTCAAGTTTACCAAAAGGTGGACGCTAAGTTTTAAGTAACCTTAGTGGGCGTATGCTTAACTTTACCCGCTACCGTGTTGTTTATCACTATAATACAATTGCAAAGGCCGCTGCAGTTTTTGAAGCAAAACCAGAAGAAGTTGAAGATTTAATTAATTGGTCAAGAGGTCTCGATGTAGATGATGAGAATAATGATTACTCAACATCTGACTCACGAAAAGATATTTTTGGTGACCCACTTCACTCTAGGCCTGTCACTATTGATTATGGTAACGATGACGTTCGTATTTTAATAGGTACAAATGCTGGCTACTTACATATGTTTCAAGATAAGAACGATGTGTTAAGTGAAAGTTGGGCTTTCATTCCTAGACATCTATATAAAATTATAAAACCGCTGAGAGATAACCAGAGAAATAATAAAGTTTATGGTATCGATGGGCCTATCTCGGTATTTTTTGATGATAAAAATAAGGATGGTATTGTTGGTGAAGGTGATCGAGTTTGGGCATTTTTTGGTTTAAGGCGAGGCGGTAATAATTACTACGGACTTGATATTACAAAGCCTGATTCACCAAAAGTAATGTGGGGGGGACCAATTGTTGGCGGTTCTGGTGATTTTCAAGAACTAGCTCAAACATGGTCTAAAGCACAAGTAGCCTATATAAATTTGCGAGGCTATAAAGACCGTCCTGTACTCATCTTTGGTGCGGGCTATGATACCAACAAAGATAATAGACAACGTTCATCAGACTCTAAAGGAAGGGGAATATATATTGTTGATGCAGAGACAGGAAAAAAAATCTGGGCGCTGACACCATCGCAAAATGGTTTCCAAGGAAAGCACAGTATAGCTTCAGATATTGCTCTTGTTGACTCTGACTATGATGGTTATATAGATCGTTTGTATGCGAGCGACACTGGTGGAGATATTTGGCGAATTGATATGGCTACAGATAACTCCAATAATTGGACACACTTCAAGTTAGCGAGCCTTGGAGGTACTTATGCTAGTACAGATCGGCGTTTCTTCTATAAACCAACTATTGCAAGAAGTGTGTACAGTAAAGTTTCTGAGGTTGTTGTTAATGGTAAGTCAACAATAACACGTTTAGATACTCCGTTTGATGCGGTTTTAATAGGCAGTGGGAACCGTGCAAAGCCGACTTTGACATCGGTAAAAGATCAGTTATTTATGATCCGGGATATAAATACTGTGACTAAGTCTTTCACTGGGAATAATGTCCCTACTACAATTACTCACTCTGATTTAATGAATGTAAGTTCTGATCCATTTGCCAAGCAACTAGATGATATTAAAGGCTTTGTTAACCTTGAAATTGAGTTATCTCGTTTTCATGGTTGGTATTATAACTTGCCGATAAAAGGAGAGAAATCGTTAGCCGCAAGTACTGTTGTGGGTGGTGTCGCCTACTTTACAAGTTTTTCACCGGGTTCGACAAGTAATATTACAGACCAATGTAGTCTAAGCGGGGGAAGTGGGGGGCTCTATGCTTTTCACTTGCATTATGGAACAAAAGTATATGATGAACTTAAGTACGAAACTGGGAATGATGTACCTGATACACCGCAATTATTTTTCGGTGAAAATGATAAAGGTGAAAGCCAGTTCATGTTGATTGGAACTGGAATCATTGGTGAAAAAGCGCCATTTGTGGCAAAAGGGGTTTTGGGTCCCGGATTGAATATTGAAAATGGTAAAGTCAAATTAGTCAGTAATGATCGGCTTGGATTTGAAGTTCAACAAACTTATATATATAAACAAGAAAGGTTTGACCAAAGTCAGTGAAAATTAATGGTTTATAATTGATTGCTGATGATAACCTTTATTTGTGGTGTTATTTCTCTCTTTTTGGGATGTTAAATACCATTATAATATTTTTGTGAGGCCTTTGGGTTTATAAATTAATATCTACTGGAATATGAAAATAATCCTTTTAGGTTGTTTGGGTTTTGTTTTTTTGGTTATTTTTTACTGCTTTTTTTAAGGTGTTAACTAACCCTTTGAATGTTACTTATAGCTAATGAATACTTTTTCAAATGGTTAAATGTTTATTGTAGTGAATGTCTGTATTAAAAAGTGGTGTTTTCTATAAACAAATTTCAGTACTTATGTTTTAATTCAATATAATTGGTTATAATTAATGTAATCTAGATTTTAGTTTTAATTATACATATTAAGTTATATCTTTATCAAAGAGTAACTAGATTTTAAGTTTGAAAAATAACTTAGTACTATGAACAATTGCAGGCAAGTAAGTTAAGCATTGGGCTACTTGAACTGTACTCTTTTTTAACATTGGCATCGAGTTGGGTTTTGTAATGAAAATAGGAAAATTAATTAGCAAACTCTTGCTAAATTGTGCTGTGATTTTCAGTATGATGACCCATGCGGAAGACATCGAATTGTATGTTAATCACAATGTTGATTTAGATGAAAAACCACGCGTACTCATTGTTTTTGACACCTCAGGTAGTATGGCGTTTTCAACCAGCTCAGGTAATAGTTGCGGTTATTCTGGTGGCTATATTTTGTGCAGCGATAGCCGATTAGGCGTTGCACAAGATGCGATAACTAAACTTGTAGATGGTAATGATGATATTGATTTTGGTCTTATGCGTTTTAATAGTACTAGCGGTGGTTATGTACTAGCGGGTATTGGTTCGCCAATGTCAACGCTGAAAACGACGATCGCCAATTTACCTGCTGATGGAGGGACACCGCTAACTGAAACTCTCTGGGAAGCGTATCTATATATTACTGGGCAAAGTTTATATTATGGCGAGAAAGTTAATGAGCTATTTCGCGATACTTCTGTAGAAAGTAAAACATCAACAACAAATAGAGTCAGGAAGTGTAACTGGTGGGGGTGCTGGTGGGAAAATGAAACAGTTACTAATTACACTTATATCTCTCCTTTTGATAACCCTGATGAAGTAAAGCGCTGTGATAACTCAGTTAATGTAATTTACATGACTGATGGTGACCCATCTGCGGGCTCTGATAATGAGCAAGACTCAAACATAAGCAGTTTGCACAAGTCGTATTTCGGTAGCTCTCTATCAGATAGCGATAAAATTGCTGGTGTGTATTTGCACAAGCTTGCAAAAATTATCCATGGAACTGACAATGTTGAAGTTGATCTACGTCCAGATACTTCCGAAATTCATGAAACAGGTCGGGTTTACACCATAGGTTTTGGCTCTGGAATGAGCGACAATGGTAAACGTTTGTTGTCTGAAACCGCTCGCCTTGGAGGTGGTAAGTACCTTCATGCCAATACCTCTGATCAATTATCAGAGGCTTTAAAAAATACCATAACTCAAATTCGAGAGGTCAATGACAGTTTTACAGCTCCCTCTGTAGCGAGTAACAACGTAGATCAAACACGCAGCCGAGAATCAATTTATTATGCGATGTTTTATCCTAAAACAGGAGCTCGTTGGCGTGGTAACTTGAAAAAGTTAAAAGTGTCTGGTGACCAAATTATTGATAAAGATGGTAAACAGGCTCTAAATGAAGATGGTCTTATAGATAAAAATGCAAAAACATTTTGGTTACCAAGTGGTGAAAATGCTGATGGCAATTCAGTAGAGCTAGGTGGCGTGAACTTATATCTTTCTAATTCTTCAAGCGTTCCTAACCAAGGCAGAAAGGTTATCACCAATGTTAATGGCCGATTACTTAATTTCACACGTTACCGAGTTGTTTTTCATTATGGAACAATAGCAAAAGCAGCAGTCGATTTTGAAGCGGACGCCAATGAAGTTGAGGATCTTATAAATTGGTCAAGAGGTCTTGATATTGATGATGAAGATAAAGATGGTTCAACAACTGATTCGCGCAAAGATATCTTTGGTGATCCACTACATTCAAAACCTGTAACGATTGATTATGGAAATGATGATATCCGTATTTTAATCGGAACTAATGCAGGTTATTTGCATATGTTTCAAGATAAAAATGATGTACTAAGTGAAAGCTGGGCATTTATCCCTAGAAGCTTATATAAAATTATAAAGCCACTTCGTGAGAATCAAGCAGATACAAAGGTCTATGGTGTTGACGGGCCAATTTCAGTATTTTTTGATGATAAAAATAATGATGGGATAGTTAATGACTCAGATCGTGTTTGGGCATTTTTTGGCCTAAGACGAGGTGGTAACAAGTATTATGGCCTTGATATTACTAATCCTGATTCTCCCAAATTATTATGGGATGAGCCTATTACAGGTGGAACAGGCGACTTTTCAGAGCTGGCACAAACATGGTCTAAGCCAACGGTGACGTACGTTAACTTAAGTGGATACAAAGATAAACCGGTGCTTATATTTGGTGCAGGTTATGATACCAACAAAGATAATGTTATTCGTACAAACGATAGTAAAGGACGAGGCGTTTTTATTGTTGATGCCGAAACAGGAAAGAAAATATGGGCCTTAACGCCAAATGAAAATGGATTTACAGGTAATCACAGTATTGCCTCAGATATAACGGTTTTAGATTCTGACTACGATGGTTATGTTGATCGTTTATACGCAACAGATACAGGTGGAGATATTTGGCGAATTGATATGCCATCTGAGAATTATAATGATTCAACAGAGCCATGGACACATTTTAAGTTAGCTAGTTTAGGCAGTACATTAGCTACCCAAGATCGTCGTTTTTTCTATAAGCCTATGATTGCCAGGACCATGTTTAGCAAAGTATCTAAAACAACTTATCAAGGTGAATCAATTACAACACGTATTGATACTCCATTTGATGCCGTATTAATAGGTAGCGGGAATCGCTCAAAGCCGTTATCAACAGCAACAAATGATCAGCTTTTTATGATACGCGATATCAATACGGTAACTCAGTCATTTATGGGAACGGATGTACCAGCGCCTATCACTCAAGCTGATTTAATGGATGTGGGGTCAGATCCATTCGGTAATGCACTAGATGACGTGGATAAATTTACTGAGCTTGAAGTAGAGCTGGGTGAATTTAGCGGTTGGTATTACAACCTACCAACTACCGGTGAAAAGTCACTAGCGGCAAGTACCGTAATAGGTGGCGTTGCTTACTTTACAAGTTTTTCACCAGCATCCACTACTGATTTAGTAAATCAATGTTCACTTACCGGGGGCTCTGGTAGCTTGTATGCTTTCCACTTACATTACGGCACTAAGGTATATGATAACTTAAAATTCACTACTTCTAATGATGTGCCTGACACACCTCAGCTCTACTTTGGTATAGGCGATAGCTGTGTCGATGGTAATAGTGATGGTTTCTGCGATGATAATACAAGTGAAAAGGTAAAAGAGCAAAGCCAATTCTTGTCTATAGGACCAGGTATTAAAGGTGAGCAAAACCCGTTTAAGGTTCAAGAAATTTTAGGTCCAGGGCTTACAATTGAAGATGGTAAAATCAAATTAGTGAGTGATGCAGTGCCAATTGGCTTTGGATTTAAAACACAACAGACATTTATTTATAAGCAAGAAATAAACGATAACAGTAATTAATTCCCGTTCAAAGACTCTGCTTAACAGTTTAAAACTAACTTAGGCAGCGTTGTATGATGGAATTGAGTATTTATCTAATTGCATAATCGCGACTCTAAACCTATGATAAGTTTAAAGCGAAGAATGCTCTGAATTAACAAAAGCATAGGTATTAATTAAATGAATATAATAAGGAAAAAAAACCTAAAAGGTTTTACATTAATTGAGCTGATGATTGCTGTAGCAATCTTAGGAATTATTGCGAGCATTGCTATCCCAAGTTATTTTGAACATGTAAAACGTACAGCAAGAACAGAGGCAATAACCTCATTATTAGACGCGGCTAATAAACAAGAACAATACTTTGTTGATAATCGTGAGTACACAACTTCACTTTCTGCTCTAGGTGTTGCAGAAACAACAGAAAACAATTTTTATAAGTTAAAGGCGACTGTCAATAATAATGCCGGTACCTTTGAATTAGAGGCAACACCAGTATCAGGTCCGCCACTGCAAGATTCAGAATGCACTAAATTAATAATTACAGACACAGGCCTTAAAAAATCTCAAGGTTCTGCTGATTCGAGCACTTGTTGGGGGAAATAGGCTTTAGCACTTATCAGTATCAATCATTCTGACTCGACCTATTGTACTGACCCTAATAGCAAGCCCTTTGAGGCTTGCTTTTATGTATTCTGGGCAGTATATAAAAGTGCCATTGTTTAAACCCACTGGCATACCTGTTGGGCTAAATGTTACTGAGTGACGTGGGTAAGTCAGCATATCTAATTTATTTATTGCTTCAACTTCCAATAATTTGGTATCGCCACTTTCAAACACACCAAGCTCGCCTTTATCGACAAAGACAGTTAAAGATTTATGCCACATCGCCTTGTTACAACGGTTAAGCTCTAAAGCACAAAATGTCACATAGGCATTATTAGTTTGTGCCTTGAGGCGAGTAAATTGTAGTGCTCTTTTAACTGTATGCATATTACTTTCTAAGCGGTTATTGGCGAGGAGTGGCTTATATTCAAATAAAGCGAAATGCAGTAAAAACGAAAAAATTGATAAGACTATTAGGATTTCAATTAACATAGCACCTTTAAGGCTACGCAAGTAATTATTTGTCTTCATCCTTGAAGACTCCAAATCGCGACTATTTATTAAAATGTAATAGGAGCTTTGTATTTGTCAATTAAATAGAGTTAATTACATGTTTTTGTTGTTGTTCCTTCATACATTGCGGTGCCAGACTGTGAAATAGATAAGGCTTTATTGTTATCATTATTGCTACTTGAAGGGCAATATACGAATGTGCCTGGATCAGTTCTAATCATACCGCTAGTTTCAAATCTTATAACTCTTGCACCAGAAAAACTGAGCGAGCTATTATTGGGTATCTCTTCCATTACGCGCAAAATGATATCCCCTTGGCCAGGATTAAAAGTACCGTTAGGGCTTTTATCTACAAATACAAAAATACTTCCCAGGCTCCAGTCTCTTGAACAAAATATAGATTTATTTTGTTCAATTGATTCTGTATCGCCTGCGCAAACAATGACTAATTCATCACTACTCGTCGCTTTTGCTCGTGCAAAGCTGAGCGTGCGTTTTAATTCAAGCAAGTAGCTTTCGGCGCGGTCGCTTTCTAACATATCTGAGCTATCCCATAGCGCAATGACAGCAACGATGCCAACAATGGCAATCGTGACCATTAGTTCCAATAATGTAAAACCCCGTTGTAATGATTTCATTGTTATCTCTATTCTGAATCACTTTGTTTAATAATATCATGATTGCTGATTTAATCACCGTAATTCATAGCTTTGTTTGCCATCAGCAATTGGATTGTCTAAAATCGAGTCAATCGAGAAATAATAAGTAACCCTTAAAATGAAAAAAATCGAAGCAATTATTAAACCATTCAAGCTTGATGACGTGCGTGAAGCATTATCAGATGTTGGCATCACAGGGATGACGGTAAGTGAAGTTAAAGGCTTTGGCCGTCAAAAAGGACACACCGAGCTTTATCGTGGCGCTGAGTACATGGTGGACTTTTTACCTAAAGTAAAATTAGACATCGTTTTAAGCGATGAAGATGTTGACCGTGCAATTGATGTTATCGTTAAAACATCGCAGACAGGAAAAATTGGTGACGGTAAAATCTTTGTCACTGATGTTGAGCGAGTAGTGCGTATTCGTACCGCGGAAGAAGATGAAGACGCGATTTAATAAAATATTAGATTAATCGCAAACATTAAAAAGGCGCCCTAGGCGCCTTTTTTGCTTTTTAAATTATTTTAACGCTTGTTTGCTTCTCGCGTTGCTTTAGCGTGTTCACTTAGCTCAGATAAGCCAAGTTTATTGTAGCTTTTTTCCATGATCTCAAGCGCTTGATCAAGGTAACTACTTTGTGAGTAGTGCTCAACTACATATTTGCCACGGTTAGCAGCAGCAAGGTATGCTTCACGCTCATAGTAGTACTCAGCAACTTTTAACTCGTAGCGTGCCATTTTATTGAGTAACCACACAACACGTCTTTTTGCCTCTGGTGCATAAACACTATTAGGAAAACGTTTTAATAGTGTTGATAAATCAGTAAATGCAACACGAGTACGGTTTGCATCTCTGTCTGCACGGTCTACACCAAAATATTCTTGGAAGGCGTTTTCATCCGCTTTGATATTCACTAAGCCACGCATGTAGTACATATAGTCTAAATCTTTGTGGTTTGGATTTAAGCGAATAAAACGGTCGATAGTTGCCAGTGCTTGCTCAGTATTACCTGCTTGATAATGTGCATACACTAAGTCCATTTGTACTTGTTTTGATAGAGGACCAAAAGGGTAGCGAGAATCAATAGCGCTTAATAGCTCAATTGCACGAGCATATAAGCCAGAATCTAATGTTTGTTTGGCATCTTCATATAAAGCTTGCGCAGATTTATTAGGAACGCGTTGGATATCTTCTTGGTCGGGTGCTGATGAACAGGCACCTAAGCCAAGTACAGATACTGAAAAAACTATGGCGAACGCACGTTTCCCTATTTTATTTATCATTTTATTTCTTACCTTCGATGTCTTCGGCTAGGCCAAGTGAGGAAAACCGAGTAAACTATACGTATTATATTAAAGCGATTCTAACCCAGTCGAGCACAGCTTGCACTGGTAAATTGGGTAAAGTTACTAATGTCAGAGCAAATTTCTCTCCAAGCCGAGGTTCCAATTGACCTTGGCGGTAAACGTCTAGACCAAGTATTAGCGCAATTGTTCCCTGATTATTCTCGTTCACGTATAAAAACGTGGATTTTGGATGATAAAATCACTGTGAACGGCGAAATTTTAAACACACCACGTGAAAAACTACTCGGTGGCGAAACGGTGAGTGTTGAAACAACCATCGAAGCCCCTCGTGAATATGAAGCACAAAATATCAAATTAAACATCGTTTATGAAGACGATGATATTTTGGTAATTAATAAACCTATGGGGTTAGTGGTACATCCTGGTGCAGGTAACCCAGATGGCACAGTATTAAATGCTTTATTACACCATTACCCAGAGATCATCAATGTACCCCGTGCAGGTATTGTCCATCGTCTAGATAAAGACACCACAGGATTAATGGTGGTGGCTAAAACTATTCCGGCACAAACACATTTAGTATCTGCACTGCAAAAGCGTGAAAACTTCACCCGTGAATATGAAGCAATTTGTAATGGCACAATGACTGCTGGTGGTATGGTTGAAAAACCAATTGGTCGACATGCAACAAAACGTACTCACATGGCCGTGCATGAAATGGGCAAACCAGCGATAACACATTACCGTGTAGCAGAAAAATTCCGTGCTCATACACGCTTACGTTTACGATTAGAAACTGGTCGTACTCACCAAATTCGTGTACACATGGCTTACTTGAACCATCCATTGGTTGGTGATCAACTATATGGAGGTCGCCCGCGTCCGCCAAAAGGGGCGACACCTGAGCTGTTTCAAATGCTACGTGATTTTAAACGTCAAGCCTTACATGCCGTTAAGCTCTCTATTGCGCATCCAATTACGGGTGAGTTGATGACATGGCAAGCTCCAATTCCAGATGATATGGCTGCCATGACAGAAGCATTACGCGCAGATACCAAAGCAAACCCAAATATCGAGCTTTAATTGTGATGATCACACCAGCATGGACTGCACCCAAAACTGTTAGCGCAATCAGTACCACTCGAAAGGGGGGTGTTTCATTCGCACCGTTTGATAGTTTCAATTTGGGTTTACATGTTGGTGATGATGAACAAGCTGTACTTGCAAATCGTGCGCTACTAGCAAGTCACTTACCAAACCCCGCGGTTTGGTTAAACCAAGTTCATAGCAGTGATGTGGTTGTGGTTGATGAAAGGTGTGATTTAAGCCTAGTTCATTCTGCTGATGCGCTGTATACCAATATAGTAAAACAGCCGCTTGCGATAATGACAGCTGATTGTTTGCCTGTGTTACTTTGCTCGAATTCTGGCAATGAAATTGCAGCAGTGCATGGTGGCTGGCGTGGCTTATCACAAGGTATATTGGCAAAAACCATTTCGCATTTCAAAGTGCCTACAAGCGATATTATTGCTTGGTTAGGCCCTGCTATTGGTCCCTTACAATTTGAAGTTGGGCAAGAGGTTAAAGATTGCTTTTGTTCGCAAAACCCGCTTCACGAACTGGCATTTACAGCCAAACATGAAAAATACATGGCTGATATCTACTTATTAGCACGTCAGCAATTAGCGCAATTAGGCGTGGCCAATATTTCAGGTGGTGAATACTGTACAGTCAGTGATAAGTCACAATTTTTCTCTTATCGCCGCGACGGACAAACTGGTCGCATGGCTAGCTTGATCTGGCGCAATTAATACGCCTTTTTTGTGATTAAATTTTCTTCTCTTACTTGAACAAATCACTAACCATACCCATTAATTAAGCAATTAGATTTTTTAATAGGTAAACCCTTATGCGTTTAGATAGATTTACAAGTAAATTTCAATCTGCGCTTTCAGATGCGCAGTCATTAGCACTTGGGCGAGATCATCAATTTATTGAGCCTGTGCATTTAATGTATTCATTGCTTCAACAAAATGGCTCGAGTGTGCGTGCGCTACTTGCACAAGCCGGTGTGAGTGCTGATGAGTTAAACACCAAGTTATCTCAAGAAATCGAAAAACTGTTTAAAGTTGAAGGCATTGGTGGCGATGTTCAGCTGTCAAACAACCTGATTTCGTTAATTAACTTGTGTGATAAATATGCTCAAAAGCGAAAAGATAAATTCATTTCGAGTGAGTTATTTGTTCTTGCCGCGTGTGACGATAAAGGCCCATTAGGCGACATTTTTAAAGCGCTAAATATTACTTCTAGCAAAATTGAAGCAGCAATCGAAGCTATTCGTGGTGGTCAAAAGGTTGATGATCCGAATGCTGAAGAAACCCGTCAGGCATTAAAAAAATTCACAATCGATTTAACTGAGCGAGCAGAGCAAGGCAAGCTAGACCCTGTAATTGGCCGGGATGACGAAATTCGTCGTACTATTCAAGTATTACAACGCCGTACTAAAAATAATCCAGTGTTAATTGGTGAGCCGGGCGTGGGTAAAACGGCGATTGCCGAAGGTTTAGCACAGCGGATCATCAATGGAGAGGTACCTGAAGGCTTAAAGAATAAGCGAGTATTATCGCTTGATTTAGGTGCTTTAGTTGCTGGTGCTAAATACCGTGGTGAATTCGAAGAGCGTTTAAAGTCAGTGTTGAATGAACTAGCCAAAGAAGAAGGGCAAGTCATCCTCTTTATTGATGAAATCCATACTATGGTAGGCGCAGGTAAAACAGACGGCGCAATGGATGCAGGTAATATGCTAAAACCAGCACTTGCCCGTGGTGAGTTACATTGTGTGGGTGCCACAACTCTTGACGAGTATCGTCAATATATTGAAAAAGATGCCGCTTTAGAGCGTCGTTTCCAAAAAGTATTTGTTGATGAACCATCGGTTGAAGACACCATTGCGATTTTACGTGGTTTAAAAGAGCGTTATGAGCTTCATCACTCAGTTGATATTACCGATCCGGCCATTGTTGCTGCTGCGCAGCTGTCGCACCGTTACATTAGTGATCGCCAATTGCCAGATAAAGCGATTGATTTAATTGACGAAGCGGGCTCTTCAATTCGTTTGCAAATTGACTCAAAACCGGAATCTTTAGATAAGCTAGAGCGTCGTATTATTCAGTTAAAGCTGGAAGATAACGCCCTTGCAAAAGAGAAAGACGAAGCGAGCCAAAAACGTCGTACAGAGATGCAAGAGTTGATCACTGAGCTTGAAGCCCAATACCGCGAACTAGACGAAGTTTGGAATGCTGAGAAGGCTTCATTACAGGGCACACAAGTCATTAAAGCTGAGCTTGAGCAAGCGCGTCTTGATTTAGATGTTGCGCGTCGTGCAAGTGATTTACAGCGCATGTCTGAACTCCAGTATGGTCGTATTCCTGAACTTGAGCGTAAACTTGACCTTGCTTCACAGGCCGAAATGCAAGAAATGAGCTTGCTTAAAAACCAAGTTGGTGAAGACGAAATCGCAGAGATTTTATCGCGTTGGACAGGTATTCCTGTATCCAAAATGTTGCAAGGGGAGCGCGAAAAGCTACTTAAGATGGAAGATGAACTGCATCATAAAGTGATTGGTCAAGATGAAGCCGTTGTAGCGGTTGCAAACGCAATTCGTCGCTCTCGAGCAGGGCTTGCTGATCCAAATCGCCCAATCGGTTCATTCTTATTCTTAGGCCCGACAGGGGTAGGTAAAACTGAGCTGACCAAAGCACTAGCCAGCTTCATGTTTGACACTGAAGATGCCATGGTGCGCATTGATATGTCGGAGTTTATGGAGAAACACTCGGTGGCACGTTTAGTGGGTGCACCTCCGGGTTATGTTGGCTATGAAGAGGGGGGCTATTTAACTGAAGCAGTTCGCCGTCGTCCGTATTCAGTCATTTTATTGGATGAGGTCGAAAAAGCGCACCCTGATGTATTTAACATCTTACTGCAAGTACTTGATGATGGCCGCTTAACGGATGGTCAGGGCCGTACCGTTGATTTCAAAAATACGGTTATCATTATGACTTCTAACTTAGGCTCTGACATTATCCAAGAGCAAGCTGGTTCAAATGATTATGCAGGCTTAAAAGAAAAAGTGATGGGCGTATTGGTTAGTCAGTTCCGTCCTGAGTTTATTAACCGAATCGACGAAACCGTGGTATTCCATCCACTTGCTAATGAACACATTAAAGAAATTGCTGACATTCAGTTAAGTAAGCTACGTGAGCGATTAACTGAAAAAGGCTACATTCTTGAAGTAACGGATGCAGCCCTAGACCGCATCGCTGAAAGTGGTTTTGATCCAGTGTATGGGGCAAGGCCTTTAAAACGTGCTATACAACATACCATTGAAAATCCATTAGCACAGCGATTATTAGGTGGGGATTACCAGCCGGGTGCCATCATCCATATTGATGCTGATGAGAATGGACTTGTTTTCTCGAGTCGTTAATTAGCCCTAAAAACAAAAGCCGCATCATTTTGACGCGGCTTTTTTGTATCAGTTAAGTTTAAACTTTAAAGGTTAACAGCATATCGTTAACTTTGCGCGAGCCTTCAACAAGCCCCGCTGCATCTTTAGCGACGTTGTAGCTAAGCTTTAAGTTCTCTTCGCTGTGTCCTTTTATGCTTTCTACATTTTCGCGTATATCGGTGCTGACAACTTGTTGTTCCTCTGCAGCCGTCGAAATCTCAGTCGCAAGGCCTGATATTTCATCAATTTGTGCGAAGATGCTCGCTAGCTCAGTTTGAGTGTGAGCAGTAGTATCAACACAATTATCTGCTTGCGCTTTAGTTGATTGCATCACTTTAGACCAGCTAAATAACGTATCTTGGATCTCTTTAATTGAGCTGTGAATTTGTGCTGTCGCATTTTGAGTACGTGAAGAAAGTGCGCGTACTTCATCTGCTACAACCGCAAAACCACGGCCATGCTCACCTGCACGTGCTGCTTCAATTGCAGCATTCAGCGCTAATAAGTTTGTTTGTTCAGCAATGCCTTCAATCTCACTCATTACTTGGCCTATTTTGTCAGCTTCACTAGCAAGAGAGTTAGCGGTAGTGGCTGCTTGCTCTACTTGGTTAGCTAGATCAGACACCATGCTGCTATTATCTTCAATATGCAGTTTGATATCGTTACAGCTTTGGTAAGTTGTTTTAACCTTGTCAGCAGTGTGATGAGTATTTGCTGAAATCTCGCCAATAGTTGCACTCATTTGTGTCATTGCCGTAGCAATATCACTTAAACGTTGACCTTGTGCAGCAATACCTTGCTCGGTTAGTGACGATTGTTTATCTAAGTTGGTAGCAATGTCTTTGAATGAGTAAGTAGAGTCTTTAACACGACCTAATACAGTTCTAAGCTTAGCGAACAGCATTTGCTGATTATAGGCAGCAATACTAAAAGGGTGTGAACCTGAATACACATAGCGTGATACTGAATCAAACTCTGCACGTTGCTGCTTTAAATGGCTTGGGGTTACAACGAGCTCGTCATAATTTAATGCAAAAAGGAGTGCTACAACGGCACAGCTCGCTAAGGCAACCATCCATGAAGTAGTAAACGCTAAGCCGACAATGCCTGCAAATAAAATAACCGCAGACAAAATTTGTCTCAGCGAAATATTTTCACGAAATGACGCGACTGATTTTCCATTATTAATCTTAGTGTACAGTGCCGTTGCACGGTCTTTTAATTGTTCAGATGGCTTAGTTCGAACTGACTGATAGCCAACCAACTGACCATGTTCATAAATGGGTGTAACAAATGCATCAACCCAATAGTAACGACCATCTTTACAGAGATTTTTAACCATGCCACGCCAAGAATGGCCTTGCTTTAGTTTTTCCCACATTTCTTTAAATGCCGCTTTTGGCATGTCAGGGTGGCGAACAATATTATGATTTTTTCCGAGTAGCTCTTCCTCGGTGTAACCTGCAATCGTACAAAATTCCTTATTTACGTATGTGATGACACCGCGTAAATCTGTAGTAGAGACAAGCTCTTGATTATCAGAGTATGTCACTTCTTGATTAATGATTTCTTGCCCACGACGCATATGAGTCCTCGAAATATACTTTTTTATGGTGTGCGGATTATAGTCTCAGAAAAATGTAAGGGAAGGGGGTGCATATAGATAACTATGAAAGTTTTAAAAATTTCATCTTCCCTTTGATCTAAAACAATATCTTGCTTGAATTATTATGTTTAGCCTCAGTCTTTTATATTAGTTAAAAGGCTCAGTATCCTCAAGAAATAAGTCTAAATAGTATTTTAAATGTTTTTAGCAACAATGAAGTGCCGCCAAAGCAATTGTATATTGTCCCTCACAATGGCAAGATTGAGCATCAAGTGAAAGGGTACTAAATGAAACTGATTTTTCTGACTTGAGTAATTACTTTTTGCCCCCATACACTTAGGATTACAGCCACGTGGCTCGAGGAAGCATTTTTGATAAAACATGATTTAAATAAAACGCTAGAGGCGTTAACAGTACAATTTCCTAACGCAATTAATGGGATTAAACGTGGTATCGAGCGAGAAGCATTAAGGATCAAACCAAATGGTGTTATCTCACAGCAAGGTCATCCAAAAGGCGTTGGTAGCGCTTTAACTAATGATCATGTCACCACTGATTTTTCGGAATCGCTATTAGAATTTATTACACCAGTAAGTACGTCTGCAGAGCAAACCTTAGCTCAGCTAAAAGATCTGCAAAAGTTCACCTTGTCTCAGATGGATGATGAGCTCTTATGGCCTATCAGCATGCCGTGTTTTATTGAGCATCAAGACGACATCGTACTGGCACAGTTTGGTGACTCAAATATTGGCCGCATGAAAACACTTTATCGTGAAGGTTTAAAGAATCGCTATGGCAGTATGATGCAAGCAATTGCTGGTGTGCATTTTAATATTTCTTTTCCTGAGAGCTTATGGCAAAGCTTGTATAGTTTAAACGGCAGCCAAGGCACACTCGCTGATTCTATTTCGAATGGGTATTTGGGACTTATTCGTAACTTTAAACGTGAGCTTTGGTTGATCAGCTTTTTATTTGGTGCATCGCCAGCATTGTGTAGTTCATTTTTGCAAGGGCGCGAAACAGACTTACCATTTAAAAAACTAGGTAAAGGTACTCTTTACTTAGAAGTTGGCACAGCGCTGCGTTTGGGGAACCTTGGTTATACCAACAGTGCGCAATCGTCTTTACGTGTTATGTACAATTCATTAGAAGAATATGTAGCAGGTTTAAAAGAAGCGATTCATACGCCATCTGATATTTATGACCATATTGATGATTACACAAGTGCTGAACCAAAGCAGTTAAACAAAAATATTCTGCAAATCGAAAATGAGTTTTATTCACCAATTCGTCCTAAGCGCAACGCAGCATCAGGCGAAACTCCTACAGATGCATTACTTCGTGGTGGTATAGAATACATAGAGGTAAGGGCATTAGATGTTAACCCATTTAGTGAAACGGGTATCGACTTACAGCAAATACGCTTTTTAGACGTATTCCTAACTTATTGCTTATTAAATGACTCTCCAGAGATGGATTGGCAAGAACAAAAGTTGAGCACTACCAACCTCGATGCGGTTGTTAATGAAGGCCGAGATCCAGAATTAACACTTAACAAGCAAGGCGAAATAGTTCGCCTGACAGATTGGGCTAAAACAATTTTTAGTAATTTAACTGCCGTTGCACGTTATATGGATAATGCATACGGGGTAAGTTATTACAGTGAAACTATTGCTGAGCTTGCAACCTGGGTACAAGATCCTAGAAAAACATACTCTGGCAAATACGTAGCAACACTTGCAAAAGAGAACCTAGATAATGGTAATTTTGCATTAGCACTTGCACAGCAGTACAAGCAAAGCCATCTTGCGTCAGAGTATCAATTTTATGATCATGCATTTTTGGCGAAACAAGCTGCTGATTCTGTGCTTAAAGAGCGTGAAGTTAAAGCTGCCGATAGCGAAACGTTTACTGCTTTTTTAGATGACTATTTTGCTAAAGCTTAGTAAGGTGAAGACATAAAAAAACGCAGCCTATGGTGGCTGCGTCAAAGATTCTTCAGGGATGAAACAATGCTATACTGCTGCATTCATAAGTTCAGACTGACCTGATAAGAAAAAGTTCAGCGAGATCCAAAAAAAAATGAAAAAAAGTATAATTATTTTATCGCTGGCCGCATCATTGGCTGGATGTGCAACCGCTCCTCCAGAGCAACCCCATGATATCTGTAAGATTTTTGAAGAAAAGCCTGATTGGTACTACGATGCCCGCGATGCTCAAGAAAAATGGGGATCGCCTAAACATGTGCTAATGAGCATGATGTATCAAGAAAGCTCATTTCGTCATGATGCTGCTCCGCCAATGGAATACTTCTTATGGGTTATTCCAATAGGTCGTGCCAGTTCTGCCTATGGCTATTCACAAGCGAAAACACCTACTTGGTCAGATTACATCCGAGAAACAGGCAACAGCGGTGCAGACAGGGATGATTTTGATGATGCTATCGACTTTATGGCGTGGTTTGTTTACAAAACTCATAAAGTAAATGGTGTATCGAAATGGGACGCGTACGCACAATACCTAAATTACCATGAAGGGTGGGGCGGCTATAAGCGTGGTACTTATAAAAGTAAAAAGTGGTTAATGAGTGTTGCAAATAAAGTTAAACATCGAGCTAGCCGTTATGGCGCGCAACTTAAAAAGTGTGAAGCAGATCTAGATAAAAACTGGTTTGAGCGTCTATTTAGTTAATAGAGCATTGACGCAACCGTTTGGACTTTAAATTTTTACCAAATGTGTCTTTAAAAAGGCTATCAAAGATTTGATAGCCTTTTTTGTTTATTCGTATTCGATAGGATCGGTAACGTTATTAAGTGCAAAGGCTTCCAAGCGCTCTTGACAAGCACCACATTTGCCACAGGCTTTGTCACGGCCGTTGTAGCATGTCCAAGTTTGGCTGTAATCAAGACCCATTTTTAAGCCGTCTGTTAAAATATCGATTTTAGTATTGTTTAAATATGGACTGAAAATCTCAACAGCGTCGTAGTTGGCAATACGGCAAACATCATCCATTTTTTGAACGAATTCAGGGCGACAGTCAGGATAAATTGCATGATCACCAGAATGTGCGCCATAGTAAACTTTGCTGGCTTTTAAAGACACCGCATAACCCACTGCAAGTGATAGTAAGATCATGTTGCGGTTTGGCACTATTGTGCTCTTCATGCTTTCTTCTTCGTAGTGACCCTCTGGCACATCGATATCATCGGTCAGTGATGAGCCCCCAATCAATTGATTGATTGCTGAAATATCAACAATCTTGTGAGAAACACCTAATTTTTCACACACTTGAGCAGCTACTTTAAGCTCTTTAACATGACGCTGGCCGTAGTCGAACGACAGGGCATATACTTCGTGGCCTTGTTGCAGGGCTTTATTTAATACGGTAAAAGAGTCCATACCGCCGGAATAAATCACAACTACTTTTTGCGTCATATCTGTTTTGCTCTTACTTTTGATAGAGGTTTACTTCAGGGCGCGATATACTACACGGCTCGGGCCTAAATAACAATTTTTGCGCGTGTTTTTGGTTTTTTGATGGTATGCATTATATATCGTTGCGTCGTAAGTGAGATCTCTTTTGTACAAAATTAACGAAGTGTTTGAAACAATTCAAGGTGAAGCAAGTTTTACTGGTACACCTTCAATCTTTTTACGTTTACAAGGCTGCCCTGTAGGCTGTGCTTGGTGTGATACAAAACAAACATGGGACGTTGATAATGTATATAAAGTGTCACTTGATGACACGGTTGAGAAAAAAGCAGACTCAGATCATTGGGCAGAAGCAACTGCTGAGCAAGTGTTAGCCTTATTTAAACAACGTGGCTACAACGCAAAACATGTGGTGATCACAGGTGGTGAGCCTTGCATGCACGACCTAAATCCAGTGTGTGAGTTATTACACGCAAATGGTTATTCGACTCAAATTGAAACCAGCGGCACATTTGAGATTTTAGTCCCTGAACAAACATGGGTGACCGTATCACCGAAGATTAATATGCGTGGCGGTTACAAAGTATTACGCAGCGCTATGCAGCGCGCTGATGAAATTAAACACCCAGTGGCAATGCAAAAGCATGTTGAAGAGCTAGAAGATTTATTCTTAAAAACAGGTGTTAATCCGCGTCTAGTGTACCTTCAACCAATTAGCCAAAAGACCTCAGCAACTAAACTTGCCATTGAAACCTGTATTGCAAAGAACTGGCGTTTATCAGTTCAAGTACATAAATATTTAGGAATTAGCTAGTTTATCTGGCTAGTTCCTAGTATCCACTTTTTACCTTTAACACTCTAATTGCGCGGGCGATGAAAGTGCCCGATAAAATGCCGTAAAAAGCGGCAAGAGATAACACTAGAGCGGTATTAGTAAAAAGCTCTGGTTGAATACTTGTTAAGACACCCACCGCATATTTGGTGAAGAAGATAGCCATGATGAATATCATCGGCCACCAACTACCAGGCACTTTAAATGAGGCGCTTTGGACTTGATAACTTGCTGATGAAGCTGAAAACAGGAATAAACCAATAAGCGTACTGATTAAAACGCCAACTAGCCAGAGCAGCATAATAGTTAAGCTATAACCAAAGCTTGAAGTCGCACCAAAATATGATAAAGCAAGCATGCCCAGCGGCAGTATCAATAACGTGGGTTGCTTTACAAAGCGGTCATGAGTTTGTTGCCAACCAACGAAAATAAGGCCAACAAACAGACCATAAACCCAAAGTGGTGTGTGAGTTAAAATTTCAAAAATCATCTTACATCCCTGTTTTTATTATTTTTAGGAAGTTATTTAATCGTTCATTTAAAATGCAGCAATTGTTCCTATTTTATCTGCTATTTATGAAAGTTTGTCAATTGAGTCATTATCCTTCAAAAACAAAAAAAGCGTTGCACCATGGCAACGCTTTTTACTTTTTAGCTTATCGCTACTAATTCTGCGCTAAATAATCCAACACAACCTGATGATGGTCTTTGGTTTTGAATTTATCAAACACATGCTTGATTTTACCGTCTTGGCCTACAAGGAAGCTAATACGATGAATTCCTTCGTACTCCTTACCCATAAACTTCTTATAACCCCAAATACCAAACGCATCTGCAATCGCGTGATCTTCGTCAGCTAATAAGTCAAAATTAAGCTCTTTTTTGGTTTCAAAATTCTTTAAACGCTTTATTGGGTCTGGGCTGATACCCACGACACGTGTGTTTAATTTAGCAAGCTCAGCTTTTTCATCACGTAAGTTTTCTGCTTGTACGGTGCACCCTGGAGTGGATGCCTTTGGATAGAAGTAAACAAGCACTTGCTGCTCTTTTAATAGCTCAGCGAGTGTGATTGTTTCATCATTTTGATTTTGTAAACTAAAAGCAGGGGCTGTATCACCGGCCTGTAATGGATTAATTGTTTTCATGCTTTGCTCCTTAGCGAATGCGTCTGAAAATATAATCTACGTTCAAACTACGAGAAAGATCTTCAAAGCTCACTTTAAAGTTATCAATATCGACTTCAACGGGAATATTAAACTCTAGCTCACAACGCATTTTTAGCTCATCACCTTCGTCGTACGTATCAGATTTAAGTGAACAAATGCTGATGTTATTGTCAGCAAAAAAGCGCGTAACTTTACTTAATGTTCCAGGTGTATCAATACCTGTGTATTCGAGGGTGTAACCGGCGCAAAATTCACATGCAACATGACTTGCTGTGCGTTTCATCATGGTTAAAAGGCCAAGTTCCATGCCTTTAGTTGGCAATGTATGCTCAATGCGGCTAATGGCCGACATATCACCTGCTAACAGCATGATAAAGGTAAACTCGTTGCCCAAAATAGCAATGCGACTGTCAATTATATTGCAATGGCAATCACTCACTAACTGAGTTAATTCGCTAACGATACCGGGTCTATCTTCGCCAATCGCAGTGAGCACTATCTGATGATTTGTAAAAGCAGTCATGGAATTTTAAATACCTAGTAATTAACAATACCAATGGATATAAGCTTGAGTAAGCTTTGATTTCACGTGAGTTTAATACCGCACGGCGGCGAAGTTTAACATAATTTGCATCGTTAACGATAGCGACGATTAATTAAGCCGTGAATAAAGTGCGCTCTTTCTTGTTTTTAGGGGCATCTGAAAGTACCATAGTTAAAATTTTGCAAGGCGACAAGCAAACAAATACGTTACGCTAGCCGAATCTATTCGGGTTTTTTGCATAAAAACTATAAATGTAAAGTTAAAAGTGATTTTACAGTGAACCAAATCGGCATTACCCACTCATATATTTGTTAAAAAAATTAAGGGTTTGCTAAGGAGAAATATCTGTGCAGTATTGGATCTCAAAGGCGCTTGCTGTAAGCGTAATGGTAAGTTTAACAGGGTGTGGTGTATTTACCGACGAAGCACATCAAAAACGTAATTATCGAGCAAATGAACCGGTCAAAGCACCAGCAGGTTTAGCGCAACCAGCTCTAGATCCAACATATAAAATGGATGTTGCGCAATATGACAATAATCCTGAAGCTAAAAACTATCGTCCGCCAGCGCAAGTTATTACCATTGCTCAAGGTACTTGGGTTGAAGAAGGTGACACTGAAGCGCGGGTCTATTTTGATAAAAACGATGGTATAGAAGATTTAGATGTATTTATCTGGAACTCTATAAAAGCCGTTCTAGCTGAAAAAAATACCGCAGCTTTGAAAGAAGATAAAGCATCAAATTCAATTGAAACAGGTTGGTATGCGATTATTAAACCTGAAGAAGGTTGGTTTTGGGAAAGCGAAACCGAAGTATCACAACAACGTTTTATATTTACTATTGAAGAAAAGTCGCATCAGCGTACAGCTTCTTTAACAGCTAAACTTGCTGATTATAAAAGCGACTCAGTACCGTTAACACCATTACTACAGCAACAACTTGAAGTACGTGCTTTAAACCAAGTGATTGCTGAGTTTGATTACCGTTACCGTCAACTTGAAGTTGAAATGCGTAAACAACAAGGCATTATTTCATTAGAAATGGGCTTTGATAACAAAGGTAATGCGGCACTGGTTACTGAGCAAGATTACAACATGGTGTTTGATCGTTTCTCTGGTTTCTTAGAGCGATTATCTTTCACTATCGTAGAGATTGACCAAGAACGTGGTTTGATTACGGCTGATTACAAAAAGCCTGAGTCAAGCGTATGGGATTCAATTTGGGGTGAAGAACTAGCTGAGCTACCAATTGAAGAAGGCCAATATCAAATTCTTGTTAGCCGTACCAATGATGGCGGTACAAGTTTAACTTGGATGGACTCTGAAGGTTCGACATTAGAGCCTGGTACAATGAATGACCTCCAGCAAGCATTAGAAAATGCACTGCGTCAACGCGGTATCAATATTTAATAATTAAAAAAGTTAAAACCACCACAAAAAGAGCTTCGCCGCTCTTTTTGTGGTTTTTACAGGTTGAAAATATGTCTAACTTAAACACAGCAAATCGCAGTGACTTGCGAACCTTGTTTACCTTTTTCGTTCCTTCACTTATAGGTGTCTTTTTGTTTATGACGCCGGTACCCATAGGTGAAGCAATGACTATTCCGATTGCTGTTATGGCAAAAGCAGTGCAAGAGTGGATTGCCCCATTTGCATTGGGTTTAATCACCAGTATCGTTTGTATCACCGGTGTTTTATCTTTGATAATAAAGCTGTTTAAACCACAGCCATTACTTAAGTTTTTTATCATTAAACACTTATTTGATGTTAGTTGGCTGTGGCTGAGTGTTCGGTTACTGGGCATGATATTTATTATTCTGACTTACACGAAGCAAGGTCCTGAAATGATTATTTCAGGGAATACTGGTGCGTTAGTATTAAACGACTTGCTGCCCGTATTGTTTTCTGTGTTTGTTTTAGCGGGGTTATTATTACCGTTATTATTAAATTTCGGTCTCCTAGAGCTAGTGGGTACGTTATTAACTAAGGTTATGCGCCCACTTTTTGGTGTTCCTGGTCGAAGTGCAGTTAACTGTGTGGCATCTTGGTTAGGTGATGGTAGTGTAGGTATTTTGATGACCGCTCGTCAGTATGAAGATAAACATTATACACAACGTGAAGCAGCCATTATTGGTACCACTTTCTCAGCTGTATCAATTACCTTTTGTTTAGTTGTTATTGGTCAAGTAAAGCTTGAACACCTATTTGCACCGTTTTATTTAACGGTGTGTTTAGCGGGTTTAGCAGCTGCGCTAATTGTGCCTCGCTTACCACCGCTACGCTTTAAAAAAGATCTCTATGTAGATGGAACTGAGCCTGATAAAGACGCAGAATCAGTACCTGAAGGTAAAACATTGGTTTCTCACTCACTTGATGTGGCACTTGCTAAAGCACGCACTGCACCGGGTTTTGCTGGTACAGTGAAAGAAGGCTTACATAACGCATTTGATATGGTATTTGCTGTATTACCTGTGGTTATGGCTGTGGGCACATTTGCTTTGATTATTGCTGAATATACGCCAATTTTTGAATATATGGGCAAACCTTTTGTTCCATTCTTAGAGCTATTACAAGTACCAGAAGCTGAAGCTGCTGCACAAACAATTATGGTTGGCTTTGCTGATATGTTTATTCCGTCGATTCTTGCGGCTGGTAGTATCGAAAGTGATGTAACACGCTTTATCATTGCTGCAATGAGTGTGACGCAATTGATTTATATGTCGGAAGTAGGTGCACTGCTTTTAGGTAGCAAAATCCCGGTTAATATTATCGAATTGTTCTTCATCTTTATTTTAAGAACCTTAGTAACATTACCGGTGATTGTCTTAATGGCACATTGGTTAGTCTAAACAAAGCTAAAACCTTAAATAGAAAAGCCCTGATTATTCATCAGGGCTTTTTTTATCTTCATTATCATCGCTTTTAGGCACTTTGAAGTCCATTTTTGCTGCATGTTTTAGCAACATAAGGTTACCAACTACCACACCAAATACGGCAACAACAATGGCTATAATTTGCCAAGTTTCCATCTTTAAATCCTGCCGATATACACAGCGATATAGTAGCACTTAAAATCGTTTTGCATAAGACAGTGAAATAAAATCAAGGCCAGGGTTAGGGCTTTTGAAGCCTGCATTTGAGTAATGTAAATATCTAACTGCTAAGGTTGAGTCGTCACCTAGGTCTGCAACTAAACCCAATCTATCTTCGAACTGATAGTGAGTACTAACGTTTTTGCCAGCAAAATGGGTGTCATCTAACAGTGAAACGCCAATCCCAAACTCCACATAAACAGGCATGTTTTTCAGATTAAATACAGGGTATTGGATCACCGGAGACATAGCTAACACGATATTAGTTTGATGTTTGTTGTCTTTGCCATACTGCCAAATATTAAAACTAGACTCGAAGTACAAACGGGCGTGTTGAAAAGGCAGCTTTTCATTGGGTATATGGTACTGGTAGGCCAGCTTTAAGCCTTTCACATCACCTTCACCTTGGATGTAATCAACGGCATAGCCATGGTTTGAAGCGGCATAAGTCGGTGTTGCTAGTAGGGCGGCTACACTTAACATAAGTGCTTTTAGTGGGTGCTTTAGTTTCATCTCGGTACTTCTCATTATGACTGTGAGCAAGTAGATAAGGGTGAGGGTAGGGGCTTTTCAATGTGCGTAAAAACACAGAAGCTGTGCACATTTTCATATTTTTTAGCAATTGACTGAAAACTATGGGAAAAATCGATTGGTGCTTAATTGGCATTAAAACGGTGTCGGATTGTTTCTTTTTTTATGGATTTAATATCGGTATATTAGCGAAAATTTTCGTTGAGAGGTGAATACGATGACCAAACTAGTTAACTCATTTTTGCTTATAGCTGCGCTTTTTACTGCAACTGCTTTTGCCAGTGAAGACCGCTCGCCTAAGCAACTATTAGAATCAGTCACAGCAGATTTATTTGTTGATATCGCAAATGTAAATGCGAAGGGTGATGCAAGTTCAGAAGCAATGGCAAGCATTGTAGAAAAACGTTTATTGCCGCACATGGATATTAAGTTTGTATCGTATAAGCTTTTAGGTAAGCACATTAAAGGCCTACGCCGTGACCAAGCTGTTGATTTTATTGCTGCGGTTGAGCATTACTTAACAGTAACTTATGCCGGCGCACTAATGAAATACACAGGCCAAAAAGTTATTTTTGATCAATCACAACTAATCGACGGTGGTTATGCAACAGTTAAAACGCAAATTGTTGATGACAATGCGCCAGCCATCGATTTGCACTTTAAATTACGCCAAGGCAAAGATAAGCAGTGGAAAGTATACGATATCGTTGCTGAAGGCATTTCACTGTTAAGCGCGAAGCAAAAAGAAGTATTGCAACGCATCAGTCAAGTGGGTATCGACGAAGTCACAAGCGAATTAGCAAGTAAGTAAGTTAGCTTAAAGCTCGATTACCTTCACCTCATCGAGCATTTTAGCTACTTTCAGTCTCCAACCAAGCAGTGAGCACCGTCCATGTGCCGCTGCTTTTCTATTTTCTTTAAAAATCACCTACTTTGCGCTAGCACCTGTAACCCTCTGTGGTAGAATCATGCTACTTTTCTTGTTTACCAAAGTATCTGTTCAGATACTGTGTTATTGGTTGCAATATTAAGCAAACTGTCAGTTAAATTTTGCTATAACTGAGTGCTTAATAAGACATCGAATAATGTGCAGCGGAGTTGTGTTTTTTTAATGGAAAATGTACTGATTTGGCCAAAGGAATACCCGTTACTGATCAAAGGATTAGCTGAGCAAAACGGGGCCTATATTTTAGATGCTTTAGAAGCTTGGCCGGCATGTCGTTCTACTAATGAAGATGACGGTGTGTGTACGACGGTTCTTCCGCCTATTTACTACCTCACTTGGTTGACTCCTCTTGAACCGTTTGAAGAGTGTTATTTCCAACACATTTCTGAGTTTGATGAAGCTGCGTTGCATTATGTTAATGCTATGAAATCGCACTTTTTAGAAAACGATTACACCCCTGAGAGTCTTGTGTTAATGCTGTGCCAGCGCTTAGAGAAATACGCCAGCGCATTTGCACAGTCGGCAGTTAAAACACCTATTACACTCATTCACCAGTTATTTAATCGTCGCTATTTCACTGTGATAGAGCATGTACTTAATCAAGGTGCGAAAATGTCTGCGGACGATGTGCTGGAGCTCTGGACTGAAGTTGACTTTAGAGAACGCTTTAGTGGTTTTATTCCAGAGTCTGTTGCAGATCTTGAACCTTTAACTGTGCTAGCAGCAGAAAAGGTAGCCCATGGCGAAGATTATTTCACGTTGCTTAAGCTTGTGTCACCAGACGTTGATTCTGCATCGTTACTTGAACAAGCTTTACTTGCTCACTTAAGCCATGAAAATGCTAAACAAACAATGGCAAAGCGGTTTATTGAGCAAGGTGCAACCGGTGCATTAGCTGACGCAAACGGTAAAACAGCCTTTATGTGGGCTACCGAAAAAGGCTATGTGAATGTTGTTGAGACTTTGCTTGAGTATCAAGATAAAAAATCCCAAGACAACAAAGGTAATACAGCATTACATTACGCTGTATTAGCCGAGAATGGACCGTTACTTGTGCTGCTTCTAAAAGCAGGTTATGACTTTAGAGTTCGTAACAATGATGGTTTAAGTTGCTACCGATTAGCAGTAAGCATCAAAGCGGATAGCTTAGTGAAGTGCCTTGAGCATGACTTTGGCATCAAAGAGCTTTCACCTGAAGGGCAGTTTGATCGCATTAAAAAGGTACATTTATTACATGCGATTGTAACTTTGTTACTTCCTGTGCAGCTGTTCTTCTTTTTTGATGACAGTATTTCGATTAAAAGTGAGCTAACACTTAGCTTTACGCTAATTTCAATTTTATGTTTTTTCTTTGCGACAAGCTTGAAACGATGTGCGCTTTACCCACATATACGCCATCCTTGGGGACTTTTTATTTTAAGATTGTTTTCGTTGTTTAGCTTAATTGGCCAAGTGGGTCTAGCAAGTATTGTCGCGCTAGCCACCTTAGCTGAGTTGGTGTGAAGACATAAAAACTATATAAAGTGACATAAAAAACGGCAACCTAGGTTGCCGTTTTTTGTTTCATTTTTCTAAATAAAAGTGTTTATTTGTCGTGCTCATGTGCCGCTTTTTCTTCAGCCAGCTCTTCTTTTAATTTACGTATCTTAAGGCCAAGTTCTTGTCCGCGATGGCGTGCATAATAGGTGCAGCCAATGAACATTAGGCTCGCAAAGGTTAATTCAAGTAATACCCAAATCAGCTGTTCTTGCGCGACCCAAAGTAATGTAAAACCATGGATGAAATAGAACATGACAATAAAGTTCGCCCATGCATAGGTATAAGGCTTATCTTGAATGATACCTTTTAGCGGTAGCAGCAGAGGCAGGATATATACAACAAAGATAAAGGCATTACTATGGCCTTCTCTTGGGGCAATTAAAAACAACCAAACTGGCATTAAAACTAATAAGCCGATATAACCAATCAGTGCGAAACGTTGGAATCGTTTTGTAATTGGTTTTTTGGCAACAGGCTGATTTAACTCAGGTTCCAAGCTCATTGTAATTTACTCGCAATTAGTGTCAGGCGCTTACCAACGCTTTGACATATTTTAATTTCGTCTTTACTTAACACATTACTGTTATTGCTACCGGCTACATGAGTCGCACCATATGGCGTACCGCCAGTTTCAGTCGCTAGTAATTCAGGTACTTCATAAGGCACACCTAGCAACATCATACCGTGATGTAATAGTGGCAGTGATAGATTTAACAAGGTTGCTTCATTACCACCGTGCATGCTGCTTGATGACGAAAAAACGCAAGCGGGTTTATCTATCAGCTGACCTTTAAGCCATAGATCACTGGTGGTTTCCCAAAAGCTCTTTGCTTGCGAGGCCATCATGCCAAATCGAGTAGGAGTGCCAAAGGCTAAGCCATCACAATTAATAAGATCATCTTTGCTGATCACAATATCGTGTGACTGACGCTTAACAAAAGTGCGCAACAAGGCTGTTGCACCTTGTTGCTCAATCGACTCGGCTATCTCATGAGCCATAGCTTCTACAGAGCCATGGCTTGAGTGGTATAGCACAACAATGTTTATAGCCATTAAAGCACGCTTAATACGTTTTCTGGTGGACGACCTAGAGCAGCTTTGCCTTTATTTTCAACAATTGGGCGCTCGATTAGTTTTGGATTGGCAGCCATCGCAGCAATTAACTTATCTTCATTTTGTTCGTTTTTAAGCTCAAGCTCTTTGTAGATGTCTTCTTTAGTACGCATTAATTCACGCGCTGAAGTAAAACCTAGCTGACTAATTAAAGTCGCAATTTGTTGTTCATTAAGCGGTGTTTTTAGGTATTCAACAACACTTGGTTGAATATTATTGCTTTCTAATAGGGCAAGTGTTTCACGCGATTTTGAACAACGTGGATTATGATAAATAGTCACAGACATGGTGTGTTCTCACATTTAATATTTTGGCTTATTTTAGGGCAAGCGCCGCGAGACTTAAAGTCTCGCAAGCTCTTTTTGTAATTGACGGTATTGTGTAAGTAGGGCTTTTAAACGTTGTTGTTTTACTAATTCTTCAGGCTCAACAAAGTTTAGTGCTTTTTGAATTTCATCGGCTGCTTTTAAATAAGCGCCATATTGAGCGAGCACATCGGCATGAGCTTCATGGTAGGAAGCCATATTTTCTTGCTTTTTATAGACATCAGCAATGAGCTCTTTGGCTAGATTGTTCTCAGGTTTTGCTAACAAGTAAGATTTTAGAATACGCTCCGCAAGGTCAAATTGTTTTGCTTCAATAGCGGCATTTGCATAGTTTAAGGCAATCACCTGATTGTTAGGTCTATCGATATCTAACTTAGCTAAAAATTCTACAGCCTCGTTAGCTTTACCTTGAGCAATTAGTAAGTCTGTATGGGTATCGATATAAAATAAGTTTTTTGGATCTTGCTCAAGCAATGGATTCAATACGTTGGCCGCTTCATCAAGCTTTTTCTGATCCAACAGGCTAATACCTAAACCGTATTTGAGAGCTGTGTCGTTGTGAACAGTATTTGCACGCATTAATTTACGAAACAAATCTTCCGCTGCTTTTGACTTTTGCTGATAACGAGCAATCACTCGGCTTTTAGCCAAATTGAATTCTAGGCTGTCAGCATAGTGTCTTTTTGGGTATTGCTCGGCACGTAAGCGTACATCAGATACACGACTTTCTGGTAATGGGTGAGTCAGTAAAAATGCTGGCGGCTTATACTTATAACGAATTTGTGCAGCAAGCTTAGTTAAAAACTCACTTGATTGGCGGGGGTCAAATCCTGCGTTATTAAGGGTTTGCATACCAATACGGTCAGCTTCTTGCTCAGCAGCACGGCTATGCGTTAATTGACTAAATGCCGCTTGTGTTTGGTTCGCTGAAATAATCGCAATACCGGCATCAGGTGCAACAACTGTAGCCAAAATACCAGCAATCATGCCTGCGATGGTTAATGCGTTGTTGTCTTGTTGCTGTTGAATACGGCGCGCTAAGTGGCGTTGTGTGACGTGAGCTATCTCGTGTCCAAGTACTGAGGCAAATTGGCTTTCGTTATCGGCTTGTGCGATGAGGCCTGTATGCACACCTACATGGCCGCCATAGAATGCAAATGCATTGATTTCTGAATTGTTTAGCCAGAAAAATGAAAATGGAAAACGTACATCGTTAGCGTTTGCGACCAAACGTCTGCCCAGAGTAGTGAGGTATTCATCGAGAACGGGGTCATTCACAACAGGCGATGAACCACGAATTTGCATCATCATCACTTCACCGATTGCTTGCTCTTTTTCAATCGGCAACGCTTGCAAAGCCGAGGTCCCTAAATCGGGCAGCTTAAAGTTAGTTTGTGCCTTCAACGGCTCACTATGCAGTATCGAGAATGTCAGTAATGCACTGCATAGTGTAATAAAGGCTAATTTTAGTCGCATCTTATTCCTTGTTGATTTGCTCACCTAACATGACTTTTGCTATGTCTATTTCGTCGCTGCATGCTCGGCTGTCTTTTTCGCACAATTGATAGAAATCTTTTATTGTGACTCCATCTAGCTTAACAACGTTCAATTCTCGTTGTAAAAAAGTTATGATTTTATGAGCTACTTTATGGGCATGAAGAATTAATGCTTTGTCTGCTTTATCGCCTCTTTCAAAGTAAAAACCAATGAACTTATGGAGCTGATTAAAGCGAATAAGGTTTTTCATGCTGTGCGGATCCCACACCTTAAACTCCATAAAGCGGTTGTCTTTAATAAATTGATCTACAGTAACATCTTTTGCATAAGGGTAAGCCCATAATTCAAAGCCTCGATCTGTAAAGCTTTGATGTAATGCGATTCGTGGTTTTTGCTCGCAAACAATTTCGCCCATTTCGGTTACATGGCCTCCTAATAAATCAAGGTTCCAGTTACGTGGGTCAATTAATCGCTTAACAGCATTATCAAAACCGTGGTCTAAAATCCCTTCTGATTCGCTGACTGATGATGCCACCATATGATAAAAAGGCGGCAGCTCGCCCCAGTTAATTTGTTTTTTATACCAATTTATCTCTTTAAGAGTTGGTTTCGCAGGTAATTGCGCTTTATTATGCGAGCCAGGCATCATGTTTCCTTTACTACCAGTTATTGATTAAGGATAAACTATTGTTTTGCGTGTTTTAAGCAAAAAATGAGTTGTTTCTCATTATAAAGACTTATTTCCGCAAGATGCTGACATCTTATACTTATTATTCATATTAATAACGCAGTTGATTCGCTATGTTAACGGTTGATTTAAGGGACTATAAGTGCCCCCAACAATTTATTCAGTTTAAATTAGGGTTGAATAAGGCAATATCAGTTAAACAACCCGTGACTTTTACATTTAATGCTGCAGAGGCAACGGACGATATGCAGCGATTTTTAGAAAAACATCATTACCATTTTAAAATTGACCTAGAATTAGGTGTGCTAACTGTGGAGCCCATTCGTGTTTGAGTATGTAAAAGCCTGGTACGAAAATAAATTTTCAGATCCCCATTCAGTAACCTTGTTGTTACTGCTTATTGCAACCTTTGCATTTTTCTACTTTTTTGGCTCGCTAATCGTGCCTGTTTTAGTTGCCTTGGTGATTGCCTATTTACTAGATTGGCCCGTTGCTCATTTAGAAAAGCTGGGTTTAAAGCGCTTTACTGCAACGATTCTTGTTATGTTGGTATTTAGTGGCTTGATGATCATGATTATTGTTGGCATGGGGCCTGTGCTTTGGCAGCAAACCAGTAATCTAGTTCAAGAAACCCCATATATGATTGAGAAAGGTAAAGCACTGCTTTTACACCTTCCTGAAGATTATCCAAGTTTGATTACTGAAGATCAGGTTAAATCAATTGTTACCAGTGTTGAAACTAAAGCCATTGAGTTTGGTCAGTTGGTGTTATCTGTATCGTTAACCTCTATTAAAGATGTAGCAGCTTGGCTGATTTATCTGATTTTAGTGCCGCTCTTAGTGTTCTTTATGCTTAAAGATAAATTAGAGCTGACGCAAAGTGCTGAGCGATTATTGCCAAAGCAGCGCCGTTTGATCATTCAAGTGTGGCAAGAAATGAATCAGCAAATCATGAATTATATCCGCGGGAAGGTATTCGAGATTTTAATTGTGGGCACTGCATCCTTCATCTCCTTTGCAGTTCTTGATCTTCGTTATGCAGCCTTATTAAGTGTGTTGGTTGGCTTATCAGTTCTGATTCCATTTGTAGGGGCAGCATTGGTGACTATTCCTGTGGCAGCGGTGGCGTTATTCCAATTTGGCTTAGAAACACAATTTTGGACCATTCTAATTATCTATGGCGTGATCCAAGCACTTGATGGCAACGTTTTAGTGCCACTGCTGTTCTCTGAAGCTGTCGATTTAAACCCTGTGTTTATCATAGTGGCTGTGCTGTTTTTTGGTGGCTTATGGGGGTTTTGGGGCGTATTTTTCGCGATACCACTTGCGTCATTGGTTAAAGCACTTATTAATGCATGGTCTTCAAAACAGGTTGAACTAATCGAAAATTAGCTTAGTCTTAAAAAGTATAGAAAACGCACTTTACTGACTAATTGATTATTATAATTTAGCCGTGAAAAATGTAAAATAGGTTATAAGATATATCTTTTAGTAATATGGTGCGTTTTACATGGCAAATTTTTACCTTCCTGACGATGCTAATCAGCAAATTTATTTAGATGCGAATGCAACGACTCCTGTACTTCCTGAAATTGCCGATGTGGTTTCGCATACGATGCGAGTATGTTTTGGTAACCCATCAAGCTCTCATATTACTGGTATTCAAGCAAAGCACTTATTAGAGCAAACGCGTAACAAAGCGCGTGAAGTAATTGGCGCAACCGACGGCGATATTTTATTTACCTCTGGTGCAACCGAAGGTATTCAAACGGCGGTTGTTTCAACGCTTATTGCTGCGAAAAATCACCCAATTGAGAACCCGGTATTACTTTATGGGGCAACAGAACATAAAGCAGTGCCAAATACCCTAAAACATTGGAACAGCGTGCTTGATATTAATGCACAGGTGTTAGCTATTCCCGTTGATAAAAACGGTATTTTAGATCACGAATTTATTCGCAAACATGCAGCTAATGCGCTGATGATTTGTACTATGGCGGTCAATAACGAAACCGGTGTATTCCAAGACTTAATCGCTATTGAGCAAGTTATTCGTAGTGAAAACACCCATGTTGCTTGGATGGTAGACTGCGTACAAGCCTTAGGCAAAACCAACTTAGCGCTAAGCCAAACAACCATTGATTACGCCCCATTCTCAGGCCATAAATTGTATGCCCCTAAAGGAATTGGCGTACTTTATATTCGTGAAGGCAGTGCATATACACCGTTTATTGCTGGTGGCGGCCAAGAAAGCGGTATGCGATCAGGCACCGAAAACTTACCAGGTATTGCCGGTTTAAATAAGCTGTTCTCGTTATTACTTGATAAACAAAACCAAACATTCAAACCAATTGAGCAGCTACATGCTTATCGTGAGCAATTATTAGGAGCACTAACAGACACCTTTGGCAGCATCACGTTTAACCACAGTTTTGAGCATTCAGTGCCAACAACGTTGAACTTTGCAGTTAATGAATTAACGAGTAAAGAAGTGATGGATTTATTTGATGCTGCGGGTATCCGTGTGAGTGGCGGTTCTGCATGTAGCTCAGGCGCAAATCGTAGTTTTGTACTTGATGCGATGGGGGCCAGTGATTGGCAAAGTGAAAACGCGATACGTATGTCGTTTGGCCCTGCTGTAAATCAACAAGAAATTGACTTTGCTTGCGATAAAATTCGTTCTTTAAAACCGATTCTAGAAGCAAACTGCCTTGTTGTGTCTGATAGTACATCACCTCAACACGAAGTCTGTGCGATTGGCTTAACACAACTTCGCCATCAAGCTGCGTGCTGCTGGCTTTATGTTGATAGCGATAAAAACGCAGTGGTGATTGATCCTATCATCGAGCTTATTCCACGTATGGCGAAAATTGTTGCGACACAAGGTCTAACAGTAAAAGCGATTTTAGATACCCATAACCACCAAGAGCGTTTATCGGCTCGTTGTTTGTTAACCAAAGAGCTAGCAGAGCGTTATGTTGCTAGCGAGATAGATGAACTTGGTTGGCCTAAAGAGTCACAGGCTATCGAATTAACTGGTGTACGCTTAACTAAATTAGCGACACCGGGACATAGTAAAGATAGTGCCAGCTACTTATTAACAGATACTCAAAGTGGTAATGTGAGCTATTGCATCTGTGGCGATTTAATCTTACCGGGTGGTTTAGGTAATACGGCTATTAGTGGCGGCGATGCTGCGCAAATGGCACAGTCATTAAAGCAGCTTGCTATAGCAATACAAGATTCAACGGTGATTTGCTCGGGTCATGATTATCAACAATGTTTTGCTATGGATTGGCATGCGCAAAAAGAGACCACGCCGCTATTAGCACAGTTATTGAATGACCAAATATCGGATACGCAGTTTATTGAGTTAAAACATCAAGCTGATGAACAAAAGCATACTGCAAGTCATTCTTTATGTGGTTATGTTGAACCCCTTGAAAGCGCACCTATGAAACAGCTCACTGCAGCGGATGCTAAAGCGATGCTTGACTCTCAAGCTACTTATATAATTGATACTCGTGAGCCTTATGAACATGGCGCGAATAACCTTTCAGAGTTATTTTCCGTTGCTAATAGTAAAGTGATCAACATTCCATTGAGCCGTATGGCAAATGCCATCGTCGAAGAGCAATTAGATAAAACGCATACTTATATCTTGGTTTGTCGAAGCGGTAACCGCTCAAAGCAAGCAGCAAATAACCTGTCACAACTTGGTTTTGAAAAGGTATATAACTTAGATGGTGGTTTAGCGTTGTTGTAAAAGGTAATTTAAGTAGTTCATTAAAAAAGCCGCTATTGAGCGGCTTTTTTGTAAGCTGTTTAAGTTAGGCTGTTATGGGGCCTGAACTTTCACGTACCACTAATGATGGGGTAAAGGTCGTGATAATGTCTTTATCTTGATTCCGTGCACCACGGGTTTTTCTGAACAACAGGCGTGCTGCATGCTGTGAAATTACATCATTTGCTTGATGGGCTGTGGTAAGCTTTGGCCAAGTTTGACGCGAGAATGGAGAATCTTCGAACCCAGTAATTGATAACTGCTGTGGAATTTCAATACCCATTAAGCGTGAGGCGAATAACGCGCCAGCTGCCATTTCATCGTTTCCGCCAAGTAGGGCAGTGATGCTTTTCGGGTTACTCTCACCAAGCAATGCTTTTGCACCTTCAACACCTGATTCAAAAGAGTACTGGCCTTCGTAGATTAGCTCATCCTTCAATGAGATGCTGTGATCTTTTAATGCAGCCTGATAACCCGCTAAACGTTCAGTCGTAGATTTATGTTCTTTATCGCCGCATAAAAAACCAATGTTTTTATGACCAAGCGAGAGTAAGTGAGAAGTAATTTCGTACGCAGCCGCGTAGTCATTTACATAAATACAGGTGTCTTGGTCTTCCTCAGTAGGGCGACCGGAGAGTACACGCACATAATGAATGCCCATTTCATCAAGCATATCGATGATACTGCTTTGTTCTGATAGGGGTGGTGTTAACACTAAACCAGCCAAACGAGAGCGCTTTATCATGGTTTTGAAGTCTTCTTCCATGTTGCCATCGAGGTAGTTACAAGGGTGAATGACTAGTTCATAGCCTTCTTCTTTACAACGCGACAATACGCCATTTTGCATGTCGATGACATAATAAGCATTCGGGTTGTCATAAACTAAACCAACAGTAAAAGACGATGTGCCTGCTAGGTTACGAGCTGCAAGGTTTGGTTGATAGTTCAACGTGTTAACAGCGTCCATCACTATGTCGTAAGTTTTTTTTCTGACCGATGGCTCTTTATTGATCACTCGCGAGACTGTTTTCATTGAAACACCAGCGAGCTTGGCTACATCATTTATGGTTACTTTCATACTGTTACTTTATAGTTAGTTATATTTGTATTATAATAATATTGAAAAGTGTTCGCTAGAGCGCTTTTTCTTAATAGGTACATTAATATTTAATATAAGTTAGTTAGTGTATCTAATGTTCTACTAAATTAGCAGTAAAATAATTGAGATAATTTTTATGATACCGGTGTCAAAAGAGAAAAATTGCGCTATTATCTCGACTATAAAATGTAAAAGTAGAGCATTGACAGCGTTGTCATTTTGACTTAGTGTTAATTTTCATCTTATTTTTTATTGCTGTCTTTATTCAACATTAATAAAAAGATATTTAAAAATCAGTTTGTTGCAAGTTTTTAGGGGATTATATATATGAGCAGCCGTTCGCAATTAGCTAGTTGGCAAGCACTATCTGAAAGTGCCAAAAAGATGAAACAAATTCATCTTAAAGATTTATTTGCCAAAGATAGCACGCGTTTCGAGCAATTCTCTGCTCAGATCCCAGGTGTATTATTCGATTACTCGAAACAACAAATTAATAAAACTGTTTTTGAACAATTAATTGCTTTAGCGAAAGAGTGTGACATTAGCGCATGGCGAGACAAAATGTTCAGTGGTGAGAAAATTAACATTACTGAAGACCGTGCTGTACTTCATACTGCTTTACGTAACCGCGCTAACACTGCTGTAATGGTTGATGGCGAAAATGTAACGGACGCTGTTAACGCAGAGCTTGCTAAAATGAAAGCGTTTGTTAGCAAAGTGCGCAGTGGTGAGTGGTTAGGCTACACAGGTAAAGCTGTGAAAGATGTTGTTGCAATTGGTGTGGGTGGTTCAAACCTAGGTCCGCAAATGGCAACTGAAGCGCTTGCTGCTTATGCTGATGACACATTAAATGTTCACTATGTATCTAATGTTGATGGTGTTCAGATTGCATCTGTTTTACAAGGTTTAGACGTTGAAACAACATTATTTGTTATCTCATCTAAAACGTTTACGACCTCAGAAACTATGACTAACGCTAAATCGGCTGTTGAGTGGTTTCTACAAACAGCCCAAGCTCAAGAGCATATTGCTAAGCACTTTGTTGCTGTAAGCACCAATTTAGCAAAAACAGCGGCCTTTGGTATCGCTGATGAAAACGTATTCACAATGTGGGATTGGGTAGGCGGTCGCTTTTCTTTATGGAGTGCGATAGGATTACCAATCGCCTTGTACCTAGGCTTCGACGCGTTCGAAGAGATCCTAGAAGGTGCGTTTGAAATTGATGAGCATTTTAAAAATGCTGAATTTGAAAATAACGTACCATTGTTAATGGCGCTTTTAAGTGTATGGAACACTAGCTTTTTAGGTTATACCGCACAAGCAATTTTACCGTATGACCAAGCATTACACATGTTACCTGCGTATTTACAGCAAGGTGAAATGGAAAGTAACGGTAAGCATGTTACTTTTGCTGGTGAAACTGTTCCTTATACGACGGTTCCTATTATTTGGGGTATGACAGGTATCAATGGCCAACACGCATTTTACCAATGTCTGCACCAAGGTAATGTAATTGTGCCTGCTGACTTTATTGCTTCAATTGAGCCGCAAGTAAATGTTGGTAAGCACCATGATATTTTATTATCAAACTTCTTTGCACAGACCGAAGCGATGATGGCCGGTGTTGATGCAGAGCAAGTCACTGCTGATTTGACCGCAAAAGGTAAATCTGAAGCAGAAATTGCAGAATTATTGAATCACAAGATTCACCAAGGCAATCGCCCAACAACGTCAATGTTATTAGATAAAGTTGATGCGAAAACGGTAGGACGTTTAATTGCGCTTTATGAGCACAAAATTTTCTGCCAAGGCATTATTTTAGAAATCTGTTCATTTGACCAATGGGGTGTAGAGCTAGGTAAAGGACTTGCCTCGAAAATTGAAGCTGAACTATTTGATGACTCAGTTAGTCATCCACACGATAGCTCAACCAACGGACTGATCGCTTACTATAAGACACATCGTAAGCAGTAACAGATTCGCAGCAGCTGCTGCAAACAGAATACCTTTGAACGGGTAGCGCTGGAGTTCTTAGGGCCTGTATTTTTGTGAGAGGATTTACAGAGCCCCTAAGACTCATTTACTTCAGCCAACATAAGAATAATGAGTGAGCTACTTACAAACAAATTCAACAGGCTTTGTTAAAGGGATCATCTAACACAGCCAATCAACCAGATAACAACACGCACTGCCATACTGAATGAGTCGATTAACATGGCATTGCCAATGTAGAGAGTGATATATGTTAAATCCATTTGATATCGTAATTTTTGGGGGCGGCGGTGATCTTGCGCTACGCAAGTTACTTCCTGCAATGTATCGCGCTTATCAAGAGGGCAACCTTCCTCAAGGTTCTCGTATCCTGCCTACGGTACGCGAAGAAAGCAAACGTAAAGAATATATCGAAACAGCGCACAAAGCCTTACAGGACTTTTTAGGTAAAGGTGAATACAACGCAAAAGATTGGAAAGCTTTTTCTGCTTACCTTGTGCCAGTTGTATCAAATGTGACTGAAGCAGATGATGACTGGGATAAACTAAGAGATATCCTTAATGAACACGACGCTGATAAGTCTCGTGTTTTTTACCTTTCATTACCGCCTGCAGTATACGGTAGCTGCTGTGAAATCTTATCTAAGAAAGGCCTGATCACAGAAACATCACGTGTTGTTGTTGAAAAACCAATTGGTTACTGTGGTGAATCAGCTGAAGCCATTAATGCGAAAATTGCAGAGTACTTTAGTGAAGAACAAATTTTCCGCATTGACCACTATTTAGGTAAAGAAACTGTACAAAACCTAATGGCATTGCGTTTTTCAAACTCACTGTTTGAAAACCTTTGGGATGCTAAATCAATCGATAACATCCAAATCAGCCTATCGGAAACTGTTGGTTTAGAAAGCCGCGCTGGTTTCTACGATAAAGCGGGTGCATTACGTGATATGGTACAAAACCACTTGCTACAATTACTTTGCCTAGTAGCGATGGAATCACCAAACAAATTAAATGCTAACAGTATCCGCACTGAAAAACTGAAAGTACTTGAGTCGTTACGTCCGTTAGTGGCTGAAGATGTGGATGCGAACATTGTGCGTGGTCAGTATGTGCCAGGTAACTTAGACGGTAAAATCGTCCCTGGTTATTTAGAAGAGCTAAACGAAGGCGCAAGTAAAACAGAAACTTTCGTTGCTATTCGTGCGCATATCGACAACTGGCGTTGGGCTGGCGTGCCTTTCTACCTACGTACTGGTAAACGTATGAAAAAGCGTTGTGCTGAAATCGTTGTTGAATACAAAAAAGTTTCACACAATGTTTATACAGACAATGTAGGTAATATTGAGCCAAATCGTCTTGTTATTCGCCTACAACCTGAAGAAACAATTCAATTAACACTGATGTCTAAGCGCCTTGATAATCTTGAGATGCAATTAGAACCAGTGACGATGAACATTGAGTTATCACAGGCATACAGTAATGGTTTCCATTCTGATGCTTATAAGCGCTTAATGTTAGATGCAGCTGCAAATAATCCATCACTGTTTATTCACCGTGATGAAGTTCGTCAGGCATGGAAGTGGATCGACCCAATCATTGAACGTTGGCAAGAAAAAGGTGCACCATCTTTATACCGTGCAGGTACATGGGGCCCAGAAGATGCTGATGAATTGTTAGAAGAAAACAACCATGTATGGTTTAACACAGGCGATAAGGCGTAATTAAGATGGCAACAATTGTTGAAAAATTCTTTGCAAACAAAGACGAATTAACAGCTGAGCTTTCTTCAAGCCTTGAGCAAAGCCTTGTTGCAGGTATTAAAGAAGATGGTCGCGCGGTACTGATGGTATCGGGTGGCTCATCGCCAGCACCTGCTTATAAACACTTATCAAACCTTGACCTTGACTGGGCAAACATTGATGTTGCTATGGTTGATGAGCGTTGGGTTGATGCTGATCATGAAAAAAGTAATGAAGCTTTTATCAAAAGCACGCTATTACAAAACCATGGCGCTGCAGCTAATTTTGTAACAATGAAAAATGACGCATTAACGGCACAAAACGGTGTAGCTGAATGTGAAGCTGCATACAAAGCATTAAAGCGTCCTTTTGATGTGACAATTTTAGGCATGGGTCCTGATGGTCATACGGCTTCTCTTTTCCCTCATGCTGAAGGTCTAGAACACGGCCTTGCGACAGATGATTTAGTATGTGCAATTAACGCTATTGAAAGTGATGTGACTGGTAAAATCACCGAGCGTATGACGTTAACTTTATCTGCTATCGCAGATTCTAAAGTAGTGAAGCTTTTAATTAGCGGTGAAGAAAAGCTGGCTGTTTATAAGCAAGCGAAAGAGGGAGGGGCAGTTGCTGATATGCCTTTACGTGCAGTATTGAATCACCCACATATCAATATTGAAGTTTATTGGGCCCCTTAAAAGCAGATTAAACCTAACTTTAAAAGCGAGCTGTTTTGCTCGCTTTTTTGTTTTTAAATAATCACTTTTTGTGATTCATTTGAATCAATACGCTTTCTTTAAATAACGCTATAAAGTGTTAGACAAGAACAAAAGGGCTCTATATAATTAAAAATGACAACGCTGTCATTGTTATTGATTTTTATTCTCAGTATTCCTTTAGCTCATTCTGCCCAGAAAAAGTTAAAAAAATTTGTCCATGACAGCATGCTTTTGGAAACAAGCAAGTTTATTAAGCTAATTTATTGTTAGTTAAAAGGTTTTATATAACTTTTAGTTATGGTTAATAATTGCTCAGTGGAAACTAAAGCTTACAAAAATAGATGTTATTTTTAGTTATTGTCAAAATCTCACTCCTCAGGTCTTTTCATCTGCGATAACAGTCATGCTATATTTGCGCCGTTTATTTGTAACAATTCTTAAAAACTCAATATTAAACATTAGTTATATCAATAACTTGATTATTTTGTTGTAAATTTTTTGCACAAATTAACCAAAAAGATGTAGCACAAATGTAATTTAGAGTGTATGGTTTGTTACTA
>CESF01138953.1_pt1 | contig 50939 bp, 48 predicted proteins | sample 356331 | NCBI WGS metagenome assembly CESF01 (sample SAMEA2621779, study PRJEB7988) | marine metagenome | biome: marine biome (ENVO:00000447); feature: surface water layer (ENVO:00002042); material: "saline water (ENVO:00002010), including plankton (ENVO:xxxxxxxx)" | depth 5 m
GAGCTTGTAAACTTAGCTGAGTCCATGGGGCTCGAAAACGTAGCCCGTTTAAGAAAACAAGATATTATTTTCGCCATCCTAAAAGCGCATGCTAAAAGCGGTGAAAACATCTACGGCGGCGGTGTACTAGAGATCTTACAAGATGGTTTTGGTTTCTTAAGATCATCAGAAGCATCTTACTTAGCCGGCCCAGATGATATTTATGTATCACCGAGTCAAATCCGTCGATTCAGCATGCGTACTGGTGACTCAATTTCAGGCCTTATTCGCCCACCTAAAGACGGTGAGCGTTACTTCGCACTATTAAAAGTAAATGAAGTAAACTTCGACAAACCTGAAAATTCTCGCACTAAAATCCTATTTGAAAACCTTACCCCACTTCACGCTAACGAACGTTTACGTATGGAGCGTGGTAATGGTAGTACTGAAGACATCACGGCTCGTGTACTAGATTTAGCATCACCAATTGGTAAAGGCCAACGTGCACTCATCGTTGCTCCACCAAAAGCGGGTAAAACGATGCTACTGCAAAACATTGCGCAGTCAATCAGCTACAACCAGCCTGATTGTGAGCTAATGGTGCTTCTAATTGACGAACGTCCAGAAGAAGTTACAGAGATGCAGCGCCTTGTTAAAGGTGAAGTAATTGCCTCAACGTTCGATGAGCCAGCAAGCCGTCACGTTCAAGTTGCTGAGATGGTAATTGAAAAAGCGAAGCGTCTTGTTGAACACAAGAAAGATGTAGTTATCTTACTTGACTCAATTACACGCCTTGCTCGTGCCTATAATACTGTTATCCCATCATCAGGTAAGGTATTAACCGGTGGTGTTGATGCGAATGCATTACACAAGCCAAAACGTTTCTTTGGTGCGGCTCGTAACGTAGAAGAAGGCGGTAGCTTAACAATTATCGCAACAGCGCTTATCGACACTGGTTCGAAGATGGATGAAGTTATCTACGAAGAGTTCAAAGGCACAGGTAATATGGAATTACACTTAAATCGTAAGATTGCTGAAAAGCGTGTATTCCCAGCGATTGACTTTAACCGTTCAGGTACCCGTCGTGAAGAATTACTAACTAAACCTGATGAACTACAAAAAATGTGGATCTTACGAAAAATCGTTCATGAGATGTCAGAAATTGACGCAATGGAGTTCTTAATTGATAAGCTCTCAATGAGCAAAACCAATGATGAATTCTTTGACTCAATGAAACGTCAGTAAAAATTACTTTGTTTTTACAAATGCCTGTCTAATACAGGCATTTTTTTTATGTAAAACTAGGACATAACTCTTTAAAAGTTATACTTTTAAAGTGTTAGTTTATTGGTAATTTATAGAAATTTGTTCTATATATTAAAGGATTAAACGCTAAGGATTTCCTCAATGACTCGCATTAGAGTAGTTGTAGCTCTATTTATAATAAGCTTACTTAGTTGTATTGCTAGTTTTGCCATATTTGATTTTTCTATCACTGCTATGGCTGTACTTATGCTTGTTGTCGTAATCCCATGGCTTGTTCTAATTAGCTTTATTTATACAACTGATAAAAAGCAACAAGATTATTTAAGCTACTTTATTACGCATACCGCTTCTGAAAAGGGGATCGATTTTACTTTTCGCTTTGACGAAAATGACACCCAATTACCAAAAGAGTGTCATGCACTTAACGCAGGTTTAACAATGGCTGAGCATATGATAAGTGAAATATATGTATCATCAGCCCGCTTGTTACCAATGGCCGATGCATTACGTGATACTTATGCGTCAATGACTCAAAAAGCGACAATTCAAGATGCCCATGGCATTGACCTAGCAAACACAATTAATCGTATGATTGAGGTATCTAAAGAACTGGATAGAAGTCTTGAACAAATATTAAGCTCGGTATCAGATGCGACTAAATCAGTTCAACAAACTCGTTTAGACACTGATAAAAGCCAAGCAAGTCTCATAAAACTTGCCGATAATATCAACCTCACCAGTGAACAGATTATTTTACTTAAACAAGATAGTGATGCGATAGGCTCAGTCATTGATGTAATTAACAGTATTGCAGAGCAAACTAACTTACTTGCGCTAAACGCTGCAATCGAAGCCGCTCGAGCTGGTGAACAAGGCCGCGGTTTTGCAGTGGTTGCTGATGAGGTACGAAACCTAGCTGCTCGTACTAGTAAGTCGACACAAGAAGTGCGTGAGATGGTATCTAAAATTCAACATAGTACTGAACAAGCAAACTTATTAATGCAAACAGCACTTAAAGAAACGGAGCGCACGGTTGAACTTTCTGAAGCTTCTACTAAAGAAACCAATAAAATTGAGCAAGCAATGCTAGAAATTAATGCGTTTTCTGAGAGTGTCCATGAGCAGGTAGCTATGCAAAGCCAGATGTCAGATGAAGCACAAGTTAGTATAGATGCAATGGTTGAGCTTAACTCTGATGCACTTTCAAGTTCACAAATACAAGCTGTGTCGAGTAAAGACTTAGTGCGCCTTGCACACTCTCTGGACGAAAAACTGTCAATGTTTCTTATCACTCCAACAGAAACCGATCAAGAGCAGCGTATTGATCATTCTAGGTTTGAAATGACTCAAGAGGTTGAACAAGTTCAAGACGGTGATATTGAGCTGTTTTGATCAACCGAAGCGTTGTGTAGATGCTCTAGTAATTGAGCAACCAAACTAGTTAAGTCAGCAGTTTTATCTTGCTTCAATGCCGATTCAAGTGCCATAGCACTATCCGCGATACCATCCAGTGCAAACATTTTCGCAGCACCACCGATTCGGTGAGCATCCTGTTGTAAATTAAATAGCTCATGGGCTGCAAAGTGCTGCTGTATCAACGCGCTTTCATGCTCAAAGCTATTAATAAAGCTTGCAACCAAATCACTCATATCTTGCTGAGATTTAGCTACTGCGCTGTCCTTTTTACAATGCTTAGCAAGTTGCGTATAAAATACTTTCTTATCAATTGGTTTAGCAAGGTAACCGGTGAACCCTGCTTGAAGATAACTGTCGATTTCGTGGCTAATAGCATTAGCCGTTAACGCATATACTGGCTGTGTAAAGCCGCACTCTTGTAATAACTTGAGCGCTTTTAAACCATCAAGTACTGGCATTTGAATATCCAGCAGTACCACATCAGGAAATTCCTTAAGGCACTGCTCTACAGCTTGCTCACCATTTTCTACCGCAATTACTTCAAGGCCCATAGATTCTAAATAACGAGAAATTAAACGGCGATTATCAGGGTGATCTTCAGCGAGTAGAACTTTCCCAGATAAACCTTTTACAACTGGCTGTACAAACTTTTCAGACTCTATCACATCAGAGCTTGGAGTACGTTCTTTACATGGTAAGTAAAACGAAAATATGCTGCCTTTATTTAGCTCACTTTCAACACTAATATAACCCCCCATCATCATTGCAAGCTGTTGCGATAAGCTTAACCCAAGCCCTGTCCCCCCAAAGCGTCGGCTAATACTGTTATCTCCTTGCCTAAAACACTCAAATATTTGTTTTAGTTGCTCGGTATTCATACCAATACCGGTATCAGTTACACGAAACCACACGCCTTGCTCTACTTTAGAGACTTTTAACTCTACTTCGCCTTGGTTAGTGAATTTAATTGCATTTGCACATAGGTCGATAAGTATCTGTTTTATACGGGTAAAATCTAGCTGACAGTAAAACTGCTCGCCAAGCACATTATGAAAAGTAAAGTTAAGGCTTTTATCTTTAGCCTGACCACTGAGCATCGAGTGGACGTCGGTGAGTAATCGAACTAAATCACCTTCTTTTAGGCTTAACTCAAGCTTGTTAGCCTCGATTTTACTAATATCGAGAACGTCGTTAATCAGCTCTTTTAAATGATCGCTTTGTTTTTGAATCACGGCAAGCTCATCGTTCAACTGCTCTGGTTTATAATAACCATTCATTAAATTATCGGTTTGGCCCAGTATTGCGGTTAAAGGAGTACGAATTTCATGACTAATATTTGCTAAAAACTGACTTTTAATTTCGTTAGCACTACGTAGTTGCTCTGCCGTTTCTTCAAGCTCCTTGGTCCGCTTAGCAACCATTAACGAAAGTTGCTCTTTTGCACCTTTTTCAATACTGCGACGGTAAATAGTAATACCCGTTACCACTATCATCACAAATAAGATAAACAACATAATGCCCAACTGACGCTGTTTTGACATTTCTAGCTCTTGTACATGCTGTAGCTGCTTCAACTCAACAATTTCTTGACTGAGCTGACTTGCTTGGATTTGGCTTTGTAGCTCGCTCATTGACTTTAATAATCTGATGCTTTGCTCACTTTTAAATGAACGAACAAACTCATCAAAACTAGCAACAGCTCCGGCATAATCTCCTTTTCCGGATTTAATCAGGGCCATCATTCCGGCACCATCTTGCACTCTAAGATCGTCTTTATATTGTTTAGCCATAGAAACAGAGGTGGTGAGAGTTGCTTCAGCTTTATTTAGCTTACCTTGTAATAACTCGATTTTTGCCTGTGACAATAAGCCTGCAAGCTCTAAGGTTTTATTATCAATACTTTTTGCAAATTCAACTGCTTTTTCTGCATGACTTAAGGCAAGCTCTAAATCACCGGTGCGTAAATATACATTGGCGATATTAGCGTGGCGAGATGAGAGAAAGTAAGCATTATTCGTTTCTTGGTAGTATCTCAAGGCTCGCTGATAGTAGTGCAAAGAAAGTTGATACTGACCAAGTTCAGAATACGCAACCCCCATATTGCCATAAGACTGAGCTATGCCATCTTCATCGCCTAACTTTTGGAAAATCTCTAGCGTTTCTCGATACATTTCTAATGCAGTATCATAACTAGATAAACGAATATAAATACCTGCGATGTTGTGTAATATATCGGCTTTATCTTGTGCATTACCATGTTCTTCGTAAATATCTTTCGCTTCTTTGTAATATTTCAGCGCTTGCTCCATATTGAACATATCAAAGTAGGCAAGGCCAATATTACTTAGCAAATTAGCCTCAGCAATTGGTTCAGGTAGCTTTTTGGCAATACTTAATGCTCTGCTGTAAGCAATTACCGCTTGCTGCATCAAGCCTTGATAATAATAAGTTACGCCCTGCATTTTTAGGGCAAGGAAATAGCGCTTTGGGGTCGCAGCAAAACTAGTTGCTTGCTCTGCCAATTGGTAATTTTTTACGGCCGCTGAGAAATTACCTTTAGCTAGAGCAAAGTCCCCAAGCTGCATGTATATATCGAGGCTTTGTTCTTGATTTGTTGTATTTTGATTAAGCAGTTTTTTGGCAAGCTGTTGCTTTTCTTGCCATTGCTCGGATTGGCTAAATTGCTCAAGTAACGAAGTGGATGCAAAGCTAGACTGCGAAAAAAACAAACTACAACTGAACATTAAAGCAGTGAGCAAGCTAACACGCAGTGATGTGAACATATGGCGAAATCCCTTAATATCAACTTAGCCTGAAAATGAGGTTATTTAAGCTCGGCTAAATGCATTCCCTAGTATCTAAAAACATTAGCGTAGTTTCAAAAAAGCAGCTGTGATAGCGTATACCACTGTAGATTACACTAAAGATAGGCTTGCGAACAATGGTTAACCCACTGATTGATGAGATTTTTTACCTTCTTTTGGAGCAACCTGTTTGGAAGGTTCATACGCTTACCAGCGCACTTAGCGAATCAGGAAAAATTGAGCAATTAGATAATGACCTACAAAAAGATCTGTTTAAGCGCAACTTTCTAGTTATGAATGCTCTATATCAGCTGCAAACACAACTTGCACCAGAGCAACAGCTACAAATTGCCTCATTACATATTGAGCTTGTTAATGAGCAGATAAGTAACGCATTAGAAAATCACGATCCGCTGCGAGATTATTATTTAGATTGGCAAAACTATGATACAACGAGCGATGAGATTGATGCGATGTTAACTGATTTTTGGCAGCGCTTTTCATCATATAGTCCAAAAAGGGTCATTCTCTCGCTATCTCAGCAGCAGCTGTTGGAATTACAACAGGCGTGGCAGCTACCTACTGATTTTTCGGAAAAACAGTTACAAAAGCGTTGGCGACAACTGGCGCTAAAACACCACCCAGACCGCCAAGGCTGTGCAATTGAGTTTAAGAAAATACAACTTGAATATGAGCAACTTAAAGCTAGCTGCTCATAACTCAACAATTTATCTGCTCAAACGTCGCGCACGAATTTTACGCTTTTTAATATTACCTTCAGTCAATTTACGTAATGCAGGTTTTGCAGCAGCTCGCTCCACAGCAATAAAAGCCACATTATCAAGTACGTTAATTTTACCTACCTGATGACCTGCAATCCCTTCTTTGCCTGTTAATGCACCTAAAATATCACCGGCACGAATTTTTTGCTTTTTACCAGCATCAATCATAATCGTTGCCATAGTAGGCTTATAAGCGGGTTTTTCGAGCAAGCTAAATGGAGGAATAGGTTCTGGGTCAAAATCACGCTCATAGTGGTCACCAATTTGTGCCACTTTAAATTGCTCAGCTTCACCATAAATAGAACATGCTATGCCCTTTTTACCTGCTCGACCAGTACGGCCAACACGGTGAACATGGGTTTGTGGGTCATGTGCTAGATGATAGTTCACTACCATGTCCATGTCATTGATATCTAAGCCTCGTGCTGCAACATCCGTTGCCACCAAAATACAGGCGCTTTTATTAGCAAAGCGGATTAAGGTACGTTCACGTTCACGTTGATCTAAATCACCGTGTAAGGCAACCGCACTAAACCCTTCAGCATAAAGGTCATCACAAATCTGTTGTGTTTCAACCTTGGTGTTACAAAAAACCACACAGCTTTCTGGCTGGAACTTCAATAACAACAGCTTCAATGTATTAAAGCGCTGTTTGTTGTTATCTAGCTTGTAAAAGTATTGTTTGATTGTGCTTTTGGTTTGCTCTTCTTCTACCTTAATCATTTCAGGATTGCTAAGTACTCTCTCAGCAACAGCTGCTATTGATTTTGGATAAGTCGCACTAAACAATAACGTTTGACGTTGATTTGGAATGCACTCAACAATAGCATCAAGGGTATCTTGAAAGCCCATATCTAACATTTGGTCAGCTTCGTCTAACACTAAGGTTTCGACATCATCTAAGCGTAATGTGCCTTTGCGAATGTGGTCGTCAACACGACCAGGGGTACCGACAATAATATGTGCGCCATGTTCTAGCGAACCAATTTGTGGACCAATAGAGACACCACCACATAAAGTTAAAACTTTAATATTATGGATACCACGTGCAAGCTTACGCACTTCTTCAGCTACCTGCTCTGCTAGCTCTCGAGTAGGGCACAAAATTAGAGACTGAATTCGAAACCGTTTCACATTTAACTTAGCCAACACACCTAAACTAAATGCAGCCGTTTTACCCGACCCCGTTTTTGCTTGGGCAATAATATCTTTGCCTTGTAAGATCACTGGCAAACTTTGCGCTTGTACTGGCGTCATTTGCGTATAACCTAAAGTTGATAAGTTATCGGTTAACTCTCGCGGCAAAGCCAAAGATGAAAAAGCAGTAGCAGTCACAGTAATATTCCAAACTTGATAATTGAGGGACATCCTCGAAGATGCTGTGGATCATAGCAGAGAATGTGCTGTTTCTCTAAACGAAAACACCGTTCGACATGTTTAATTCATATTTGCTTACAGTTTGCCGCTTTCTAACTCTCTGCATTTGTTCTAGTTTATTGATAGCAATCTTCAGGAAGAAACTATGCTTCTATTTAATACCGCTGCAGCTGATGTTGTTTATAAAAAACAAAAAACGTGCCCTCACTGCCATAGCGAACATTATTCTTTAAGCAATCATAGTAAAGTTTTACGCTTTACTATTTTGCCCATCATCCCATTATCTATTAATTATCAAAGACAATGTGATGACTGTGGCTATGTTACTCCTGCACCTTGGTATTCATTGCCAGCCTTAGAATTAGTGTCGTTTATAAAATACTTTATTGGTCTATTCTTCATCGTTTACCTATTAACAAAAGCATTAATCGGTGCGAATGAGCAAACAGAAAACGAGCAAACTTACTTAAACGAGCCAAAGTTATTTGATACTTATTTTGTCTATTCAGATAAATTTACTGGCAAACCAAAACGTATTAACAATTTGAAAGTAGCTCAGCTCGTTGAATTTGATGATAAAAACATGACTTTTAGAGTTGCTAACTACACTTACAAGTACAATAAAGACATCGAAATTGCCATGCGTACCAGCATGCTAGTTCAAGATGATTACTTTTCGAGTAAAACCCTGACTTTCAGTAAGTCACAAATAAAGCAGCTTTATGATGAAGGCAGCATTTATAAAATTATGCGACCTGAACTTTATAGTTTATTTGGTGGTTTTGTTATGCACCCGCCTAGACCTAAGCCTTTATATACGGGCGTTAAGCTCGATAAACATAATCAGGAAGGGATTACTTACTTCAAAGATGGCCTATACGAGGAAGCGTTGAAAAGTTTTACTCTGTCTGCGGAAGATGGTTATGCATGGGGGCAATTAAACTTGGGTCAGATGTATCGTGATGGCCAAGGGACAGAAGTGAATAACGAAAAAGCAGCTTACTGGCTCAACAAAGCTACCTTACAAGGGAATCCTAAAGCAAAGATTGAGTTCGCAGAGCTATGCTTGAGTTACGATTGTAGTAAATTGAATACTCAATAATCTATTACCCATAAACATCACTCAGCAGAAACCATCCTAATAACATGACACTCGCTATTTACTTTTAATTTGTTATGTTATAACATTTTTGTACTGGCGTAATATTTATACTCTTTTAAAGCCGAGTTACTCTCCCTGCTCTGTTTTTGAGATTACGCAGCCTAATGAAAGAATCATCTTTTGAGTTTGTATAACTTGAAGGAAGACCTTGCACACTAGCACGCTTACGTTCCCGTGCTAAATCCTTGCCGGCGAGCTTGCTCGCCGGCATTTTTCTTTTAAAGCTTTAAATGTTCATCTAAGAAGGCCAATACTTTTTTGTAGTATAAAGCACGGTGCTCTTCTTTATAAAAACCGTGACCTTCATCATCAAGAATAGTTATTTCATATGGATGCTTAGCTTTTTTCAAAGCAGCTTCTAATGATTCAGCTTGTTCAATGGGCGCACGTTCATCTTCACCACCATGTACAATAAGAACAGGTGCTTTTAGCTTATCGACATTATAAGCAGGCGAGAATGCTTTTAGTTCTGCCTCATCAGTACCAATCACTGTTTTTAGGTAATTAAGTCCATGACTGCGCGCTTGCGTGTCACCCTCTTCATACATAAGAGGCAAGTCGTAAACCCCCATCAGGCCTATTGCACACTTGAACATATCAGGTTCGATTATCGCGCTTTGTAGAGCAGAGTAACCACCAAAGCTGGCACCCATAATACAAATGTTATCTTTATCAACCGTGCCATCTTTTATTAATAGTTTTACACCATCAATAATATCGTGCTGAACATTTTGTCCCCACTGGCGATAACCGGCTTCTTGGAAGTTCATACCAAACCCCTCTGAACCACGGAAGTTAACCTTGAGCACTGCCATACCTTTATTCGCTAACATTTGCGCTTCTGGGTCGTAACCCCAGTAATCACGAGCGATTGGGCCACCATGCGGCATAACAACTAAAGGTAAGTTTTTCTCAGCTTTGCCATTTGGCACAGTTAAATAAGCAAGAATTGTTAAACCATCGCGGCTTTTAAAACGCAGTGGTGTGGTTTGCGCCATTTCATCTTGATTTATCCAGCCTCGCGCAGAGAAAAGCGCTCTTAACTTATTGGTATTCGCATCATAAAGATAATATTGCCCTGGGTTTATATCGCTCGATGCGAAAATAATATTTTTTGAGTCGTCTTCTGTACTACTAACTAGCTGTACTTGACTGCCTGGCAGTGCGCCCAATAAATCTTTAAGACGCTGTGATTTAGGCGAATTACTATCAACAAACGCATAGCTTGGGTAGTCAGCCTCAGTTTCTATTGCAAATAACTCTTTGGATATTTCATCAACCCAAATATGCGACGGTGAAACATGTTTATCTTGAAAGATTTTCGTCACTTCTTTGGTTTTTAGGTTAATTTTAATAAGACTCTCTGCTTCTCCACCTTTTGATGCAGTGGCATATACAGACTCACCAGATTTATCAAACGCCTTTAATGAGATATCGGTGTAATTAATACCTTCTAAATCAAGCTCTTTCCAAAAACCGCCTTCAGGCTCTCGAACATGAATTGTCGCATTGAGGTAATCGTCACTTGATACAGCGATACGAACATTGCCATCATGGTCTGTTAAAAAACGTCCCATAGGTGCAGGTGATCGCGTAATTAGGGTGCGCAGACCGCGATAAACATCGACTTCATATACAACGGTAGTTGGTTCATTGGTTGCAGTCCATGGGTAAGTGACAACCAAAACTTTTTTATCATCATGCAGTAAAGGATCTAAAAGGTATGAGGTTCCTTGGACTGGAGTTTGTTTTTTTAATCGAGTACCCGTTTGCTGCTCACCATGATAACCAATTACATATGCGCCACGGCTACCATCAACATTCACAGCAAATAACTCACCATAATAAATAGGGGTATCTTGCCAGCCTTTTAAATACTCTTTTTCAAGAATAACACGCTCATTGTTAACCCAGTGGTATTCGCCAACCTGCGCATTGCCCGGAAAAGCAACCGCATGGGTTACTGCAAACTTGCTTGCATCAACAATAATGAGTGAATTTTTACCTTCATGCTTTTTAATAGCAGCGACGTAATTGCCATCAGGAGAGATGGTTACACGACTAAAGTCATTACCTTTACTAAAATCTTCTACCGATAATTTTGCAGATTTAGCGAAACTGGTAAATGACAGCGTAAATAACGCTAGCCCCAGCATAAAAGTGAGGTATCGAGACATGATTAACTCCATTTAACGATTTAATTGTTATATTTAGCTGAACAATGTTAAAGCAAAGACCCTGTATTTACTATAAAAACCTAACAAATAAGGGCCTATTTAATACTTTCTAACGACGAATTTTATGCCCAAACTCAACCACTAACACAACGATAATTCCGGCTACAACGCCTAATAATCCATCAAATATAATCGGCGTAGCCAGCTCACCTGTTTTACCAAGTAAACCCGTTACAAACTCAGCGCTACCCTGTTGGGCGTGATGCAAAACGGGGATGCCATGTACCAATATGCCTCCGCCAACTAAAAACATAGCAACCGTTCCTGCAAAGGCTAAAAAACGCATTAACTTAGGTGCTGCAGCAAGCAAAAACTTACCTACTAGCTCTTTAAATTTACCGCCACTTTGCTGCGCTTTATGCAGTAAATACAAACCAGCATCATCAAGTTTGACAATTCCTGCAACTAACCCATACACTCCAATGGTCATTATAATTGCGATTACACTGAGCACTAAAGCTTGATTAACCAGCGTTGCACCAGCAACCGTGCCTAGCGTTATCACAATGATTTCTGCTGAAAGGATAAAGTCAGTACGGATTGCCCCTTTCACTTTTTGTTTTTCGTATTCTTGCAAGTCTTGTTGTTCAGCCAAAGTTTCAACTTTTTGTTGAGCGTGTCCAAACAGCTTTTCGATAATTTTCTCTGCACCTTCAAAGCACAAAAACAGCCCGCCAACCATTAACAGCGGAGTGATTAACCAAGGTAACCAAACACTAATCAATAACGCTGCCGGCACTAAGATGGCTTTGTTGATAAACGAGCCTTTTGCTACAGCCCAAACCACGGGCAACTCTCTATCGGCGGTTACCCCAGTGACTTGCTGAGCATTCAGAGCGAGGTCATCACCTAACACCCCTGCTGTTTTTTTTGTTGCGACTTTACTCATCGTCGCAATATCGTCTAAAAGTGTTGTAATATCATCAAGTAAGGTTAGTAAATTAGTGCCTGCCATGGTGGTTCCTTGCCCATTAAATACATTATCAACATAACTTATCCTGTCATTTTCACCAACGGTTAATTTTTCTTTGTTAGGCTTATAGCTCATTCAAAAATAAAGGTGTTTCTATGATTAAACCACTTCTCTCGGGGCTCGCTTTAGTTACCTTGTGCGCGTGTGCTGAGCAAAGTGCACCAAGCAATTATCTGTGCGATGGGACCCTTAGTGCCAGTATTGTTGAAAACAATGATGAGGAAGCAAGATTGACATTTAAGGACAATGAATTTTTACTCAATCGCCAAGTAAGTGGCTCAGGAGTTAAATACAGTGCCGATAATGTGCTGTTTTGGTCTAAAGGCGATGAAGCTATGCTGATTTTAAAAGGTAAAAAGTACCAATGTAGCTTAATTCAGCAATAGCAAAACCTATCGCGGCTAAATTAGCTTAATCAGTGGTTTTGAGTATAATAGCGACAGTTTATTCAGCGTTTAAGCGGCTATAATGAAATACAAAGATCTTCGCGAATTTATCGAGTTATTAGAACAAAAAGGTGAACTAAAACGGATCAAACAAGAAATTGATCCTTACCTTGAAATGACCGAAATTGCCGACCGCACGTTACGTGCCGAAGGCCCAGCTCTGTTATTCGAAAACCCTAAAGGCCACACTATTCCCGTTCTTGCCAACCTTTTTGGTACACCCAAACGCGTTGCCATGGGTATGGGACAAGATGATGTTAGTGAACTGCGCGAAGTCGGTAAGTTATTAGCTTTTCTAAAAGAGCCTGAGCCACCTAAAGGCATTAAAGAGGCATTAGGGCAAATTCCAGTATTCAAACAAGTATTGAATATGCCTGCTAAAGAAGTAAAAAAAGCGCCTTGTCAGCAAGTTATACTTGAAGGTGATAATGTCGACTTAACCAAGCTGCCTATCCAACATTGCTGGCCGGGTGATGCAGCCCCATTGATTACATGGGGCTTAACGGTTACCAAAGGGCCTTATAAAAAGCGTCAAAACTTAGGTATTTACCGTCAGCAGCTACTGGGTAAAAACAAAATTATTATGCGTTGGTTATCGCATCGCGGTGGCGCATTAGATTTTCGTGAATGGTGTAAAGAGCACCCTGGTGAACCCTACCCAGTGTCTGTGGCATTAGGTGCCGATCCTGCGACAATCTTAGGCGCTGTAACACCAGTCCCTGATACCCTAAGTGAATATGCGTTTGCTGGTTTACTACGCGGTAGTAAAACTGAAGTTGTTAAATCGATTTCAAATGACCTACAAGTGCCAGCTACTGCAGAGTTCGTGCTTGAAGGTTATATTATGCCGGGTGAAACAGCCCCTGAGGGCCCTTATGGCGATCACACAGGTTACTACAACGAAGTAGACGAGTTTCCGGTGATGACGGTCACTCACATTACACATCGTGAAAACCCAATTTATCACAGCACTTACACTGGCCGCCCACCAGATGAGCCAGCAGTACTCGGGGTTGCATTGAACGAAGTGTTCGTGCCAATTCTGCAAAAGCAGTTCCCTGAAATTGTAGATTTTTATCTACCGCCTGAAGGCTGCTCTTATCGCATGGCCGTGGTCACGATGAAGAAACAATACCCAGGTCATGCCAAGCGCGTAATGATGGGTGTGTGGTCTTTCTTGCGTCAATTTATGTATACCAAGTTCGTGATCGTTTGCGATGATGATGTAAATGCACGCGACTGGAACGACGTGATATGGGCAATCACCACACGTATGGACCCTGCTCGTGATACGACAATGATCGAAAACACACCAATTGATTATTTAGATTTTGCATCGCCAGTATCTGGCCTTGGCTCAAAGATGGGCATGGATGCGACTAATAAATGGCCTGGTGAAACAGACCGCGAATGGGGTGAACCCATTGTCATGGACCCAAAAATCAAAGAACGTGTTGATGAATTATGGGACAGCTTAGATATTCTCTAGGCTGTGTCTATGTTAAACTGCTCAAAATTTAACGGTTATGAGTGCGATTCATAACCGAATTTGCTTCTGTGCTTATAAAGGTAAACTATGCAAACATTACTCGCTGACGTGGTTGCGATCAGCCCGCTTACAGACCACGTACATAAGGTCATTTTGAAACCACAGCAACCTGTGTCATTCGAGGCAGGCCAATATATGCAACTAGTATTAGGCGAAAAAGATAAGCGTGCCTTTTCTATTGCAAGCCGCCCGTCGCAAACTGACCAAATTGAACTACACATTGGTGCCGCGGGTGCTGATTCGTATGCAATGCAAGCGCTTGATCATTTACGTCAAGCACATACAGAGCAACAGCAAGTTAATGTTGAAGTGGGCTTAGGTATATCACAGTTGCGAGTTGAGGGTGAGCGCCCAATTATTCTACTTGCTGGCGGTACTGGTTTTTCTTATGCCAAATCAATGGCTGATCACCTTGCTGAAATTGGCTGTGAGCGTCCTGTATTATTTTACTGGGGTGTACGTGAGCAAGCTGCACTTTATGCACATGATGAAATGCAAGCATGGGCAAACAGCAACCCACATTTCCAATATATTCCTGTGGTTGAAAATGCACCGCAAAGCTGGACAGGTAAAACCGGTTACGTCCACAAAGCCGTTATGGAAGATATCGTGTCTTTAGAACCATACGATATTTACATGGCAGGCCGCTTCGACATGATTGGCGTGGTTCGCGATGATTTTATCAATCATGGTGCGGTACGTGAGAACATGTACGCCGACGCATTTGCATTCATTAAATAACTAACTCATACAGGTTATTGTTAAGGCATCCAATTGGATGCCTTTTTTATTTGTTTTACTTATCGCCTTAATCCATCTAAACGATTTCACAAACTGCATTTCCTTGACCATACTTTGTTTAGAATAATGATGGGGAGAGACCCAAATGCTAAATACAAAAGTACAAGACTTTATGCAACGTAAGTTGCCACACATTACGCCTGAAACTGAAATGACCACCGCGATTAGCGAGCTACAAAAGTTTAAATTACTAGGCGCACCAGTATTCGATGACAACAAAAGCCTAGTTGGCTTTATTTCTGAACAAGAGCTGCTACAACCGCTTATGCAAAACAGTTATTTCTGCGATGGCGTGGTAAAGGTAAAACAACTAATGCGCACCGATGTTGTCACGGTGAGTAGCGATCAAAACATCATTGAGCTGGCAGATGGTATGCAAACTGGTAAGCCAAAAAATTACCCGGTTATTGAGGATGGTAAGGTTGTTGGCATGATCAGCCGAGGAGATGTGCTCAAGGCATTGTATGAAAACTATGTCTCATGCCAAGAGCACCAAGTATAAGTTAGCTGCTTAACGATTAGCAGCTAACTGTTTTAAAGTAGCTTTATCTGCATCGCTTAAATAAGCAATTTCAAGCGCATTAGCTTGTGCTTTTTCCATATCGGCTTGGCTTAAACCTGCCGCAGGTGCTGCTACTTGATACTCATACGCTATTTCAATACCTTCAACTGCTGGATCATCAGTATTAATTGATGCCAAAATACCATGGTCTAAGAAGGTTTTTAACGGGTGCTTTGTAAGCTCAGCAACAGTACTGGTTTGAATGTTACTGGTTAAGCAAGACTCAATACCAATGCGCTTATCACGTAAGTAATCCATTAGCGCAGCATCTTCAATCGCTTTTACACCATGACCAATACGCGTTGCACCAAGCTCGTTAATTGCCTGCCAAATGCTTTCGCTACCTCGCGCTTCACCAGCGTGAATAGTGGCAGCTAAGTATGCATCATGAACTTGCTTAAAGTGATCAACAAATAACTCACCAGGAAAACCAATTTCATCGCCAGCTAAATCAACAGCCACTAAATCATTTTTAAAAGCAAGCAGAGCATCAAGCTCTTGCTGACAAATTTTAGTACCATAAGTACGCGACATAATGCCAATTAGGTTGGCTTTAATTGGTGCGTTTTGACACGCACTTTTAACACCATCAACTACCGCTTCGACAACACCTTGCGGGTGTAGACCTTGGCTTTGCGCCATATAATATGGACTAAAACGAAGCTCTACGTAATCGAGGTTTTGGGCAATAGCATCTTCAACGTTCTCGATAGCAATACGACGACATGCATCGTAATCACCCAATACTTTTACACCCCAATCTAACTTTTGCAAAAATGCCATTAGATTAGGTTCAGGGTCGATAACCTGTACGTGTGGAATAAGCGCTTCAATGTTATCAGCTGGTAATTCTAGGTTGAACTGACGACCAAGTTCTAAGATCGTTTGTGGGCGAACATTACCATCTAGATGACGGTGAATATCAAGCAATGGAAGTTTGTTATTGATCATAATTAGCACTCAGGTTCAGTAAATTTGCGCGGATCATACGTACCCACGACGATATTTCAAGTTTAGATGATTTTATTTACTTTTTTGAGGTCAAATGTCTGCTTTAATGACCGCTATCATTATGCAAGAAATGCCACAAAGTTTTAAAAAGTTTATCAGCATCAATTGGCTTCGTTAAATAACCATTCATACCACTGGCTAAGCCTTTCTTTTGGTCATCATCTTGGGCATTTGCCGATAAGCCAATGATCGGTAAATCAGTGATCAGCAACTCATTGCGAATAACTTTGGTTGCTTCTAAGCCATCCATATTCGGCATTTGAATATCCATGAGCACAAGGTCATAGCTTTTTTCACTGATCATCTTAATAGCCTCGCGGCCATCTTTAGCAATATCAGGTTGGCAGCCTTTGGTTTTTAAAATAGAACTCGCCACATGTTGATTCAATGGGTTATCTTCAACCAATAGAATTGCATCATCGGCAAATGAAACAGTAGTCACATCTATATCAGCTAACTCATCATCACTATGAACCACCTCTTCAAGAGGAGACTCAAATGGCAGCGAAATTGTAAATGTTGAGCCTTGTCCCTCAATACTACTGAGGCTTATCTCGCCTCCCATCATAACAATGAGTTTTTGGCAAATACTCAAGCCTAAACCTGTACCACCGAAGCGACGAGAGGTTGAGCTATCAGCTTGTGAGAATGGTTTAAACAGGCGCTGCTGTGCCTCTTTACTGATGCCGATACCTGTATCAATAACACTAAAGTAAGTAAATTCACCCTGCTGCCAAATCCGCACTGTAATCGTTCCCTCTTGAGTGAACTTCACCGCATTATTTAGCAGATTCAATAATATTTGTTTTAAACGGATTGGATCGGTATGGATCAGTAGGTGTTCAGAAGCATCAAACTCAACTCTAAATTCTAAAGAGCGAGAGTTAAGCTCAAACTGCAGTAAGTTCGTTAATTCACTCACAAGCGCATTCACATCAATAGGCTCTTGATGTAACTCCAGACGCCCTGCTTCAATTTTAGAAAAATCTAAAACATCATTTATCACCCGTAATAGAACATTCAATGCACCGTCTGCTTGATCGATATAACTACGCGCTTGTTGCCAATCTTGCTCTTGCATTGCTAAGTAATGCAGCCCCTTAATACCATTAATAGGCGTGCGTATTTCGTGACTCATATTAGCTAAGAACTCACTTTTAATTTGGCTAGCTTTATCGGCTTTTTGTTTTTCTTCGCGAAGGCTTTGGGTTTGCTTTGCTACTTGCTGACGAATTTGAATATTAGTGCCTGTTACCGATATCAAAAAGGTAATCAATAACCACACAAACAGCATTCCGACAATTTGCGCAAGCCAATAAGACAGCCAAGATGACTGGGCTACTGATTCCCATAGTTTCACCTGCCAAACACGCTCACCAATAATAAAATTAAAGCTTGCGATTGCTGTAGTGCCAACACGATGAGGGCTGTAAATTTCAACAGGGTTAGTACCATCGGTAACATCAAAAAAACTGGCATCAATCTCGGTGTTTTGATTAAAGTTAAGTGTTTGCGCCAACACTTCCAGATTGACCACAGCAACAACATAACCTCTAAAACCTACTTGATGGTTAATGTCTGAATAAACAGGGTTAAAGAACAAAACGCCCTTTTCGCTGCCATCTCCTTGCATAAGGGTGATTGGTTCACTCACAGTGACATTTTTAATTAACCGAGAGTCTGTAAGCGCTTGTTTACGTAATTCGTTTGAGGCCAAATCAAAACCTTGAGCGGGTTGGTTGCCCTCTAAAGGGTGAACATATTGCACCGGAAAATACACCGCTCGCTTACTCACCGGCTGCCATTGCCCTGCAGCATTTTTTTCTTTCACGTAATAGTGGGTGCCTAGTTCATCACGCAGTAGATTTTGATAATTAGTTAGTTGCGAGTGAATAACCTTTGGCGCCCATTCAAAGGCAAGTATCTCTTCACTGTATTGCAATTGACGTGCTGTAAAGCGCTTAAATTCATCAAAATCAACTGCATCGCTACTAGCAAAAAAGGTCGCTAATAAAGCTAAGTGTGACTTAATTTCATCAACTTGGTGCTCAAGATTAGTATGAATCGCACTGACTTTGGCTTGCTGGCGCTGTAAGTCTTTATCTTTTTTTACACTGGCTGCGCCATAAAAACTGACACAAATAACCATATAGATTAATAGCGACGGCACAATTATTTGTAGCCGCTGGCGAGTGTGATGGTAACTAAATGCAGCTAAAACTAATGGCGTGAAAATCAGCACCCCAATACTGTCACCAATCCACCATGCAATAAAATTATTAAGTGCCGCATAACTCGGAATAACATTATTTATGACCAGTAAAGCTGTGCCAATTGATGCCGCAATCAAGCTACACAAAGGGCCGCCAATCATTAAACCAAGCATACTTTGCTTTAATGACGATAATTCAATCGGGCGTTTAACTACATGAATAATAATGTAATAGGCAAGCCAAGCTTGGAATGTTGATGCTGTTGTTACACCGATAGCCTGCAGCATCATTTGCCAATGGAAAATATCAGTGGCTTTATCAAGGTGAATGAGGTTTACAAAGAACGCCCCTAGCAAAACTCCTGGTAGGGCACGATTTCGAAATAGCAAGATACTGGCAAGAGCAATACCTGAAGGCGGCCATGCAGCAACCGCATAACCATCAATCGCCAGCAAAGAATTACTTAAATACCCTGTAAGAAAGTAAGCAAGTGCGATACTTATGGTCAGTGTAAATAAGTTCTTCAAGCCATCGCTCCTTTGCTGGCTGGAGTAAAATTATTGATAGAGTACCAATGCTTTTTCTGGCTGGGCACTTTTACTATAACTGAGTACAGCTTGCTGCAAATAGGCATTACGATTATCAGCATTAAGTGCTTTATCAAACACCCGCGCAGCTAAATCGTACTCACCATGAGCATTCGCTAAACATGCTAGGGCTAGAAGTAAATCTGTATTCTCGGTGTCTTTTTTCAATACATCTTGCAAACTTGCTTGCAGCTTGAGTGCATCGCCAGGGCCACTGGTACGTAAAATACGTGCTAAATCTTTATGCTGCAGCGGTTTTTTAACCATTTTAATTAAGCTTAACTCTATTTTATTTAATTCGCCTGCCTTTGCCATCGCTGCCAAATAACTTACTTCAGCGTGTGGTTTAAGGTTTTTCGCTAATTGCTCATAGCGCGCAGTTAAATCCTCGCTTGACTGCGCTGCAAAGTAGCGATCAAACAGTTGCTGCCATTCCTGCTCTGAAAGTGCTTTTTTGCGTAATAAGCGAGGCATGAAGTCATTAAGTGCAGCCCATTTTTGCTCTTGCACTAAAACATGGGCATACATTTTGAGCTCTAAACGAGTAGCTTTTTTGCGTTCAGCTGAGGCTTTTAGATCAGCAAAAATAGTGCTGGTTTCACCGCTGGCAATCCATAACTTAGCCACTTTTAGTTGATTATTTTGACTTATGTTATCAAGGTAGCTAATCGCCTTTTCGTTCTCATTACTCGCTAATGCCGCTTTAGCAAGAAGCGCATAACGTATATCGGTCCACTGGTCTGCAACACTGTTATTATCAAGGGCTAGCTCCAGCTCTGCATAATCGTTATTTATTAAGCTCCATACACCTTGCTCAATAGCCGCTTGTTTACGTTCTTCACTACGAGCAAAAAAGCGATGGCGTGTGTGGCTATACAAAGACCATAAATAACGAACTAGTTTATAAAGCACATATATTGCAGTAAGTGCTAACAGTAAGAGTGCTGTAACGCCCCAAATAGTGCCTTCAATGGTTGTTTTATTAAAGGCAATTAATACATAACCCTTTTGATCAATAAAAAAGGGGGCAATTCCCAAACAGACGGCTATCGCAATAATGATTAATAAAAAGCGGATCATTGTGCCCACTCCTTCACCTGCTCAGTACTTTGCAGTGACACTTTTGGGCTGAAATCAAGTTGCTCTTTTGAAAGCTCAGCGAGGCTTTTTAATGCCGCTTTTGTTTGCGCATCATCTTGCTTAAAGTAATCTTTTACCAAGCTATGTGCAGCATCAACAGCGCTAAAATACACACTGCTTTGTTTACTTAATACAGCATCTTGCGCTTGAGCTAAGTATAAGCTTAAGCGCTGTTTAACTAAGTGGCGCTCTTGCTCACTTAAAAATGGTGCGATAACCATATCTTCACGTGTGCGTACTTCTACAAAGAAGTCTTTAAACTGCTGCCATGATTTCGCAAGGTTCTGACGCCATTCACTGACATTTTCGCTCAATTGATTTGGATCTTCTTTGACGACTTCTTCAGGTAGTGAAATAGCATTAAATACTAGTTCATCAACTTTTTGATTAATGCCATGCAGTTTTAAATAAATTGCTTCAACTGCAACAGGCTCTATGGCATTCAAGGTTTGCAAGTCTTGGTGAATTGCTTGGCGAATAGCTCCTGTACCCGGGTGTTCTGCTAGCAAGCTATCTAAGCGAGATAGCACAGCGGCAGCTCCTTGGTAATCGTGCTCTGCCCACAATTTAAACTCGGCCATACGTTGCAGGCTTGTAACCTCTTGCGGATTAAGCGTGAAAGTTTGCTGCTCAGCGCGCTTTAAAGCCGCTTGTAATTGCTGCTGAGTTTGCTCTGCACTTTCATTTAGCGCCTCAGAGACTTTTTGTTCACTGTTATAAAGCGAATGTTGTAATGTTTGCTGCGCACTTTTTAATGCATCAATCTGCTGTTGTAAGCGTTGGTTTTCATCTGTCAGCTCAGTAAATGCAACAGCTGATTGCTGATCACTATTTAATTTGTGATAAAACTCATAGCCAACAGTAGAAGCCACTAAAAGTGAAATAAGTAACGCTAAGCTACCTGATTTGCTGATACCTTTTTTTGCTTGCACAGGCGCTTTCGTCCCAGTATTTACCGTTTGCGCTTTTTTATCTGGCTGTGCAGTCACTGGCTTTGCGGGTTGTTTTGATTCTGCTTCACTCATTTTGCTACCTTGCTGATTAATGCAGGTGAACATAGCGCTATCGCTCGCCCCTGCAGCAATATGTATCTGTGTTCTTGCGACCTTTTGTTGCTTTAAATAGTCAGCGATACGCTCACTAGCAACGAAAAATTGTCGCTCTTTCAACCATGTAAGCTGAGGCTCATTTAAGCCATTAAAAATGGCATCCACCGCTGCATTACTAGTAATGACTATACCTTCTACATCAACTGTTTGCCAGTGGTCCATCCACTTACCAGGCTCGCTCTCAATTGCGCTACGCTTGTAAACAACCAACTGATTCAATAAAGCACCACGTTGTTTTAAGGTTTTCGCTATCGTCGTGCGCCCGCCTACACCTTTCACTAATACAATGTTACTCAGCTCTACATCTTGCAGCGTTTTTAGCTCGAGCAGACCTTCTGAATCATGTTTTTTTGGCACAGCAGCTCGACGTCCAAACGCCTCATAAACCGCATCAGCAGTTTGCTGACCAACCGCATAAAGTTGGGCTGCTTTGTTAATTGTTGGTGTGAGTTTTAACAAGGCATGTACGGCATCTTGCGAGATAAAAATAACTTTATCGGCATTTTCTAGCGGCGCAAGCTCACTACTATTAACCGTGAGGTAATCTAAGGTAAGGACTGGACATTGGGTTGTTTGATAACCCGCCTGCTGAAGCTCAAGAGCAAGCTCAGTGCCTTTTCCTTCTGGACGAGTTATCAAAATATGCATATTAAGCGTCTCTATATACTTCAGCTAAAATTTTATCGGCACCTTGCTCAAGTAGCTTTTCAGCAAGTGTAATACCTAACTGCTCTGCGTCAGCCACTGGACCTGTCACTTCATCACGCAGCATTTGGCTGCCATCAATAGCGCCCACTAAACCACGTAAATGCACTTGCTCACCCTCAACTAATGCAAATGCACCAATTGGTACCTGACAGCCACCTTCTAAATGGCGGTTCATCGCACGCTCGGCATTTACACGAATGCGTGTTTCATTATGCTCAAGCGGAGCTAGTAGCGCTTTTGTAACTTCATCGTCAATACGACATTCAATACCTACTGCGCCTTGACCATTTGCAGGTAATGATACTTCAGGCTCAATAAAGGCAGTGATGCGTTCTGGCATTTCTAAACGAATTAATCCCGCAGCAGCTAGGATAATTGCATCATATTGACCATCATCTAGTTTTGCTAAACGGGTGTTAACATTACCGCGTAAATCACGAATATCTAAATCAGGACGCGCTTCGCGAATTTGGCATTGGCGGCGTAAGCTTGACGTACCAACAATAGCACCTTGTGGTAACTCATCTAAGCTTTTGTAGTTGTTAGATACAAATGCATCACGAGGGTCTTCACGCTCACAAATTGTGTTTAAGGCTAAGCCTTCAGGAAACTCAACAGGTACATCTTTCATCGAATGCACCGCAATATCTGCGCGGCCATCAAGCATGGCTTGTTCAAGCTCTTTTACGAATAAACCCTTACCACCAATCTTTGCCAGTGGCGTATCAAGGATAATATCGCCTTGCGTCGACATAGGAACCAACTCTACCGTTACGTCGTCATGGAAGTGCTCTAATTGAGCTTTAACAAATTCTGCCTGCCATAAAGCAAGCGCACTTTTACGGGTAGCGATACGAACTAGTTTTGTTGTCTGTGTCATGAAAAATCCAATTAATTATCAGGCTGATACTAAATGTTACTCAGCTAAAATTCTAAACTCTTTTTGGGCCAGCAAGTTGCCATCTGCGTCAATAACCTCAACACGCCAATCACCGAGCTGCTCTGGCATGATGTTTTTTGTTGAATAAGTACGAAAACGCGGGCTACTTACAGCTAATTCGATAGAAGCAAGCTGCTGGCCTTGGTAATACCATTGATGACGAACAGTTTGCCCCTGCATATTTCTAAGCTCACTAAAAAAGCTTAAGCTATTACTAATTTGCGCTAATTTTACATCGTTTTTTAGAACATTGACTGGTTCTCGATCAACAACATCGGTTGTTAATACTGCGCGACTTACTTTGTCTGTATCTATTTTAGCGCCAATTGCAACACTGGCAATATGTGCTGAGTGTGAAAACTGCTGCTGAACATCGGGTACTGCAGCAACCTCTATTTGCTCTTCAGTTTGCAGTGGTTCTTCATCGGGAGTGACAGCTGATGTTTCAGGCAGCTGTTGCCCATCAAAAACCTGCTCACTCACGATCTCTGTATCTACTGTATTTGCTTCAGGTTCAGCTACGTCTGAGATAACGACCTCTGTAATTGCACTTTGTTTACTATTAGTAACCGCTGGTTGCTCATTCACTGGTGATGCAGTCACTTCTTTTGGTTCTACTTGTTTGGCATCATTTAAAGGAGCTTGTAACTCAACACTTGCAAGCTCCGATTGCGGCTCATCCTGTGCTGATTGCTCAGCATTTACAGCCCCAATAAAGCTATACACTAATATAGCCAGTGCAACTAAGATGACACTGCTGACCATAAAAATACGTCGCCAATGCCATTGATAAGTGACCGCCGTAGAAGTTGAATTAACTGCTTCAACAGTATTCATATTTGCTGTAATTACAAGTTTCTTTGTCATGTTGGCCTCTAAAACCAAAAATTAACTCAAGCGAGCAATTAACCACTCACGAATAGCGATTAGTTCTTCACCACAAACTTGGTGCGCCATCGGGTAATCTTGCCAGCTTACTTCCATGTTGTTAGCGCTAAGCACATCAAATGCCTGCCTACCTGCATTATGTGGTACCACATCGTCAAATCGACCATGGGCCATAAAGATGTTTAAGCCTTGCTGCTTGATTTCATCGGCTAATTTATCTGGCACGCACATATAGGTTGATAGTGCCATTACACCCGCTAATTTATAGTCGAGTCGTGGCGCTAAGTGTAGCGATACCACACCACCTTGAGAAAAACCTGCAAGAATAATTTTGTTAGCAGCAATCCCTTTTGCAATTTCTTGATCAATAATCGCAGCCACTTTTGCAGCGGATTCACGAACCCCTTGCTCATCGGCACGCTTATCTAAATCCATTGATTTAATATCGTACCAAGAGCGCATCGCCATACCACCATTAATGGTGACTGGTTGCACAGGAGCATGAGGAAACACAAAACGCACTCCAAGCTCTGCTGGTAGTGCTAGTTGTGGTGCCACTGGCGCAAAACCATCGCCTGAATCACCTAACCCGTGTAACCAAATGACTGTTGCTTTATGTTCACTCTGTGCTGGATATTCAACAAACTCTAAACTCATAGTTCTGAGCGCCACTCGATAGGTTGCCCCGCTTGACGTGTTGCTGCATCACACATAAATTGCCAAAACTCAGCACCCGAGCGGTTATCAATCCACTTATCATCGCGTAGTTCAAAATGGTGACCATTAAATTTCGTCGCAACCCAAACTTGATGAAGTGGTGCTTGCTTGTTGATCACTATTTTACTGCGATCTGGGAAGATGATTTCTAAAATACCTGACGCTGATTCATAATCTAAGTCGGCATCACATTCATCGATTTGCTCTTCAATAGTTAGCATTAATGCATCGGCTAGTGTGTGGTATTCATGATCAGTCATTTTAATGTCCTTTAACTGGCTTTAAGCCTAGATCTGGAGGCAGATTGTGTACATCAAGTGTAACAGGAATAAATTCATCCGCGAATAGCTGCATTTTTTAAATATTCTGTTACTCTGCGATTATAAAGCCAGCAATCGTATTAATCTAATGAAAGAGACTCATAGCCAAAAATTAAAAACAATCTTACCACTTAGCGCCCTACTTCTAACCCTCGCCGGTTGCGGACAAAGTGGTGCTCTTTATCTACCAGATGATACTGCACAGCCTAAAGAATCTCAGCCGCAGGCTGATCCATCCGAACAACCAGAGCAAAAACAGGACCAATAGATGGACTTTTTTAACTACAATAATAATCAGCTGTTCGCTGAAGACATCGCTGTCAAAGAGCTGGCAGAGCAATACGGTACACCGTGTTATATCTATTCGCGTAAAACCTTTGAGCGCCATTACCATGCCTTTGCTGATGCAGCAAAATCGCATAAAAGTTTGGTGTGCTATGCCGTAAAAGCCAACTCTAATATTGCAGTGCTCAATATTTTAGCGCGGCTTGGTTCAGGTTTTGACATCGTCTCAAAGGGTGAGCTTGCTCGTGTAATCCAAGCTGGAGGGGACGCCAGTAAAGTGGTATTTTCTGGCGTTGCAAAAACAGCCGATGAAATTGCGTATGGACTTGAATTGGGGATCAAATGTTTTAACGTTGAGTCAGTGGCTGAGCTTGAGCGTATTTCAGAAGTGGCTACTTCTCTTAACCATGTAGCGCCTATTTCGATTCGTGTAAACCCAGATATTGATGCTAAAACGCATCCTTATATCTCAACAGGTTTAAAAGAGAATAAATTTGGTATTGATATTCAAACTGCGGTGACAGTATATCAACACGCTGCATCTCTGCCTGGTTTAAAAATTACCGGTGTAGATTGCCACATTGGTTCGCAGCTAACAGAAATTAAACCTTTCTTAGCTGCACTTGAAAAAGTGCTAACACTTATCGAAGAGTTAAAAGCCGCTGGCATAACACTTTCACACCTCGATATTGGTGGCGGACTGGGTGTGCCATATAACGGCGAAACACCACCTCATCCAAGTGAATATGTTGATAAAATTACCGCTCGATTAGCAGATTACCAAGATTTAGAGCTGATTTTTGAGCCTGGTCGTGCAATTGCTGCAAACGCAGGCATTTTAGTCACCAAAGTTGAGTTTATTAAACAAAACCAAGATAAGTTCTTTGCTATTGTTGATGCGGGTATGAACGATATGTTACGTCCATCGCTATATCAAGCTTGGCAAAATATTGTGCCGGTTGAACCTCGCGTAGATGATACGCCTACTCACAACTACGACATTGTGGGCCCTGTTTGTGAAACCGGTGACTTTTTGGGTAAAGACCGCGAACTAGCGCTACAAGCCGGTGACCTTTTAGCGCAGCGCAGCGCTGGTGCGTATGGTTTTACCATGAGCTCTAACTACAACTCGCGCCCTCGTGTTGCAGAGATTATGGTGGATGGTCAGCAAAGTCATTTAATTCGTCAACGTGAAACCTTAGAAAGCCTATGGCAAGGCGAGAAAATTTTACCATAAACGTTTTTATAACCGGGCAGCTCTGTGGCATGATTAGCTCAGAGCAATCCTGAATTAGAGCGTTATGTTAGTTAATTTCTCAAAAATGCACGGCCTAGGTAATGACTTTGTTGTTATTGATAACATTACTCAAAATGTTTTCTTATCTCGTGACCAAATAAAAAAGCTGGCAGATCGCCATTTCGGCATTGGCTTCGATCAACTACTTATGGTTGAAGCCCCTTACTCTCCTGATCTAGATTTCCATTATCGTATTTTTAATGCCGATGGTAACGAAGTTGAACAGTGTGGCAATGGTGCGCGTTGTTTCGCCCGCTTTGTTCGTATGAAAGGTCTTACCAATAAGCATAAGATTTCAGTTTCAACAAAATCTGGCAACCTCACTCTTTATATTGAAAAAGATGGCCAAGTTACGGTGAATATGGGCCACCCAAATTTTGAGCCGAACAAAATCCCATTTAAAGCCAGCAAGCGTGAGCTAACTTATATTCTTCGCACTGAAGAACATACTGTATTTAGCGGCGCAGTTTCAATGGGTAATCCACATTGCGTTTTAGAAGTTGATGACATTCATACAGCAGAAGTTACCACTCTAGGACCACTGCTTGAAAATCATGAACGTTTTCCACAACGCGCAAATGTTGGTTTTATGCAGGTAATTTCACAAGATCACATTAAACTTAGAGTGTGGGAGCGTGGCGTAAGTGAAACATTAGCATGTGGTACAGGTGCCTGTGCCGCAGTCGTGGTTGGACAAATTCAAAGTAAACTCGCAAGTACCGTACAAGTCGACTTACCAGGCGGGAGTTTGCAAGTACGCTGGCAAGGCGAAGGCCATCCTGTTCGGATGACTGGCCCTGCTGAGCATGTATTTGATGGACAAGTGGCATTATGAGCAAACTAACAGAACAACAAATTGCTGAATATTTAAAAGCACACCCTGATTTTTTTATTAAAAATCCTGATGTACTCGCTGAAGTTGAACTACAACAGCAAACAGCTGGTGCAACGTCTTTGGTGCATATTCAACAGCGCCAATTACGTGAACACAATACGTTATTAAAAAATAAGATTGAGCAGCTCGTTGAACAAGCAAAAGAAAACGAGTTAATTTACCGCTTATTTAGCGACTGTCATCGTCAGTTATGGACTAACTATGACTTTACGACACTGGCTAGCAACTTGCGCAATATTATCTGCACAAATCCATCCATTAACGAATGCCACTTAGTTAAGTACGATAAAAAGTTTGATGAGTTAATTGCTCACCGCCTGCAAAACGACGGCATTTACTTGGGCCGAGTAAGTCAGCAAGAAAGAGACTTACTATTCTCAGACACGACTCAATCGACTGCTTTATATCTAATTGGTAACACGAAACACCCTGTCGCAATTTTGGCGTTTGGTAGCGATGACGTAAGTCACTTTGAACCGGCAAAAGACAGCTTTTTTGTCCTTGAGTTTGTGCGCTCATTACAACTGCGCTTATTGGAACTTGCATGAGCGATGTGAAGACGCCAGACATTGATGAATTAAGTGATGCTTGGCGAACACCCATCCAACTTTTTGCAGACTACTTACGCTACGAAAAACAATACTCAGCGCACACAGTTAACCAATACACGAGCCAACTAGGCTTTGCAGCGTTGTACTTTAGTAAACTCTGTGAAAACTGGTTTGCGGTACAAGGTGAGCATATTCGTCGTTACAGCATGCAAATGCGTAGCAAACAATTAAGCGGCCGCACAATCAGTTTAAAACTGAGCTGTATTCGCAGTTTATATAAATTTTTAAAAGCCAAAAATATTGCCAGTCAGGCACATTATCATAATCCGGCAGAAGCCATTAAAGGGCCTAAATTTTCCAAGCCTTTACCCAAAAATTTAGACGTTGATCAAATGGCTAAACTACTAGAATTGCCAGATGATGATCCTTTAGCCATTCGTGACAAAGCTATGATGGAATTAATGTATTCATCAGGTCTGCGAATTAGCGAGTTAGTTGGCGCTAACATACAGGATATAAACCCTACTGAAGGTGAAATTTTAGTCCGTGGTAAAGGTAACAAAGAACGTTTATTACCTGTTGGCAGTAAAGCACTCAGTGCATTAAAAGCATGGTTGAAAATTCGTCCTCAATTTGCGCATCCAGATGAAATAGCGGTATTTGTTAGCAGCCAAAAGAAGCGAATTTCCGTGCGCCAAGTTCGCCTTCGTATGCAAGAATGGGGTATCAAACAAGGGATCAGCTCGCAAGTGCATCCACATAAGTTACGCCACTCTTTTGCTTCACATATCTTAGAGTCGTCAGGAGATCTACGTGCCGTACAAGAATTATTAGGACACAGTAGTTTATCTGCAACTCAAGTTTATACGCATTTAGATTTTCAACATTTAGCTAAAGTGTACGATAACACCCATCCACGCGCTAAAAAGCGCCCAACATCAGAGTAAACTCTTGTAATTATGATCCGATTTAACCGTGCCTTATCGCCAGTTTCTGTTTTAAGTTTTGATTTAGACGACACACTTTATAACAACCATCCGATCATTAAATCAGCCTTGCAAGCACAAGCTGATTACCTTGAGGCGTTAGAACAATGGCCAGCGGATAGCATGAGCTATTGGTTAGAGTGCCGCGATAATGCTTTAAGACAAGATGCGACTCTAATCGATGACGTTACGCGCTGGCGACAAACAGCCTTACACTATGCCATGACCAACCTTGGTTTTTCTGCTGAGCAAGCTAAGTTTCATGCCGAAAATGCATATCAGGCATTCGCTGATGCCCGTAGTAAAATAACCGTATCTGATGAGGTACTTGAATTACTTACTAATCTCAGCAAACACTACCGCCTCATCGCCATCACCAATGGCAATGTCGAGGTAGAAAAGTTTAACCTTCATGGCATTTTTGAGTTAGTACTACAAGCCGGTCCACACGGAAAAGCGAAGCCGCACAGCGCTTTATTTGATAACGCTGCAAAACAGTTAGAGGTTACTCATAATGAAATTTTACATATCGGCGATAGCCTAGATACTGACGTACAAGGTGCAAATAATGCAGGTTGCCAAAGTGTTTGGCTAAACAACCAAGCAACTCAATATCGTTATCTTGGGTTAGCTGATATTGAGATACGCAATATCATGGCACTCAATCATTTAGTTAAAAAGTAACTTCTTTCAAAATTTGCTTTATGCTGAGTAAATAACAAACAAAAATAGAAAGCTTATGGCAGAAAAATGAAGGCTCTACTTAAATTAATATTACTGTGTTCTCTTAGCTTAAATGGTTACTTCATATGGCAGTTATTTTCCCCTGAAAAACCAGTAATACTAGAGGCAGACGCACCAACGCCTAAAGTAAAGAAAAGCGCTGTTTTACCAGCCCACTTTCAGCAAGCGGTTGTGTTGTTTAGTAACCACTTATTCGACAAAGCTGTTGCTGAATACACGCAACTACTCACCAATGATCCCCACTATGCAAAACAACTTAAACAAGCTTGGCAACAGCAACTTGAGTCATGGCTTTCCCATAAAAATTTCACCTTAAGTGAGCTATTTTTAACGGCTTTTTTAAATAGCCACCCATACGATGTCAGCATGCTTGAATTTGATGCTAAGCGTTTAATAGCACAAGGTGATACCCAACAGGGAATTATCAATTTACTGGCTCTTAGCAACCAGTTAGACAGCAATAAAAAGCAACAACTTAGCAAACAAATAGACGAGCTAAGCACATCCTTTATTGGTGAGCTTATAGCGGCACAACAGTGGCAGGTATTACATAGTAGCAGTCAACACTGGCTTGATTACGCCCCAGGTAACGCACATTACCTATATGCCAATGCATTAGCAAACTACCATTTAGAAGATTATGTAGCTAGTCAAATCACCCTAGATCAACTTCCTGAAAACCATGAATTTAAACAGCAAGCTGAGCAATTACGCCAATTGATACAACAAGCCTTAGCAGGTGTTGACGTTATAAAATTAACCGCTCGAGGTTCACACTATCTAATAACCGGCATCATCAATGATGATGTCGAAACCGAGCTAATGATCGACACTGGCGCTAGTTTTACGGTCATAAACCAAACATTATTAAACTCGCTTAATACCCCTCCTAATTACCTTGGTACATTGCAAGTAAACACAGCTAACGGCGTTATTGAAGCTCAGCGTTATCAGCTCGAGTCGTTTCAAATCGGACAACAGCGCATCAGTAATTTTGAAGTGTTGGTAATAGAAAATCATGCTGGTTATGGCTTACTAGGTATGAACTTTTTAGAGAATTTTAAGTTTAATATCAATCAGCAAGTGAATGAGTTAGAGTTAACAAAGAACAATTTTTAAGGACAAGCAATGACTCTTAATGAATTTCTTTCGAAATTAGCAAGCTCACCGCAACAGATTGAGTTTACCGATACAATGGCAGTAATAGACAACAATTATGACTTTATTCCAAGCGGTTTTAACAATCATGGGCTGCTTAGCGAAGCAAATGAAAATAATGGCTCGTGCAAAATTTTTGCCTTTGCAAAACTTAATCAACTAAGTAAGCAAAATACCCTAGATTGTTTTGGCGCATTTTATCGTGAAGAAGTATTAAAGAACCCTGAAGGGCAAGACCACATGAACATTCGTACCTTTATGCTTGCTCCTGAAGCCACCCCTTTCTTAGGAATTACATTTACCGAGCAAGAAGTACTTAAAGCGAAGTAATCTAAGCACAATAATCAAAGGTTTTTTTCCATAAAATAACGGCAACCGTCGAGCGGGTAATTTCTCATTTCATACTTTACTTGGTAGCCGTTTTTTTCGTAGAAAGGTTTGGCTTGAAAATCGAGAGTATCGAGTTGCGCGGTGTTTGCACCAAGCGCTTTAGCCTTACTCTCTAATTCGGCTAACAATCGTGTCGCAAGCCCTTTACCACGCGTCTTATCATCACACCAAAGCCAACTTATTATCAGCCAGTTGCCAAACACTTGGCCGTGAATACCGGCTACAACACTGCTGTTTTTAGCTATGAACTTAAAACCAAGAGGAATACGTTCGGCATTAAAATGCCCAGCATTGTAAGCAACAATATGTTCTCTTAGCTGGTTGTTTAGTTCAGCTGAGTCATCACTTTTTAATTGATACATAGCATACCTTTAAAATGTTATGACTCAGTATACGCTTATATCCTTAATCAGTATAAGTGGTTCTTACCATAAGGAACTTCGAGCATATTACTAGCCAGCTTTTCTGGTTGACCACACATTTCATCATAAGCACTTGTGTGGCGTAATACCATGTCACCATAACTTAAATGATCGAGACGCTTTTGAATGTGCAACGGGCTAATATCGCGGATAAACTCACCTTGCTCATCAGTAACATAATATTCAACGTTATTGATCACCACAGACACCTGATACAGCGCCATTTCCAACGAATGAAGGATAACCTTTTGCAGTGGTTGGTGCGCTGCAAGTTCAGATAACTTAATTGCCATGTCGAACCCCTTTTGTATGGTAGTACTTCTTATACGCGGGTTTGATATACTGTGATCAAATTAATTGTACAAAAATCACTCATGACTGAAAAAGTACGACTTGCCAAATTTATTGCCCATGCAGGTGTTTGCTCTCGAAAACAAGCATCGCGCTTGATAGATCAAGGTGAGGTAACAGTAAATGGCCGTGCTGCAAATCATATAGATCACGTTGATGAACATGATGATGTGATTGTACGTGGCGAAAAAATTTCAGAAAAAGCGCCACTAACCTACTTTGCGTATCACAAACCCGTTGGTATTGATTGCAAATTAAATGCTGACGACCCAACCAGTCTTATTCATAGTCTGCCTAAAACCACTCGCGTTTACCCAATTGGCCGGCTCGACAAAGACTCCCGAGGTTTGTTGATTTTGACCAATGACGGTGAGTTTTGTAATAAACTGATCCACCCTGATTATCATCAACCCAAACGCTATTTAGTTACGGTAGATAAGCCTCTTGATAGCGTCTTCTGTGACAAAATGGCAGATGGCGTACCCGTAGATAAGCAAATAACCCTTCCTTGTGAGGTGACTCAAGTGACCGAAACGCAGTTTTACATCGTCTTAAAACAAGGCTTAAACCGGCAAATACGAAAAATGACACGTTATTGTGGCTACAAAGTCATAGACCTTTACCGCACAGATATCGCAAAGCTTTCACTCACCACGCTGAATTTGCCCGAAGGGCACATAGTCAGTATCAAAAAAAGTGACATTCTCTAACAAAAAAGTTTGCATTAATTGATTACAAGTGTAATCTTAAAATAAAGATTACATCTGTAGGTATAAAAATGATTGAACTTTCTAAAGCAGAATTCGAAGTATTAGATGCGGTATGGCTTGGCTACCCTGCCACTGCAAGTGAAGTAATTGCGCGTTTAAGTGACGATAAAGAATGGCACGAAAAAACCATTAAAACACTGTTGAGCCGTTTAGTTAAAAAAGGCGCACTAAGCTTCGAAAAACAAGGTCGCCAATATAACTACACCCCTTGCATCGCCCGTGAAGAATACACATTAAAAGAAAGCCAAAGCTTTATTGAACGCTTCTTTAATGGCCGTATTGCGCCATTAGTGAGTGGTTTTGCTAAATCAGAGCAACTCTCGCAACATGATATTGATGAGCTAAAAAAGGTCATTGATGATTGGGAAAAACAGCAAAAGTAAGGCTTTGTTATGTTAGATGCATTTTTTAATTGGCTGTTAGATCAACAGCTTTTGATCTCATCTGCAATTATGTTTTTATTGCTGCTAGAGCGAAAGCTACTAAGTCAGCTGTCGGCACGCTTGGTTTATACACTTTGGGCGCTTTTACCTATTGGTTTATTTTTAGCGAACCTACCAGATCACTTAAAGCCGATACAAAACAACTTTATCAGTAAGCTGACTATCACGCCAAACACAGCAATAATGCCGCAATTTACACCAACTTGGTTCGCTGTTTATGCCCTTGTAACTGCTGCGCTGCTACTCACTGCCGTTTACTTTCATTACCGCTTTTTAGCCAAACTGCAATTAGAGCAGATTACAGTCGACCATCACAGTATCCAAAGTCTGTGCTTATATCAAAGTAAACAAATAAGTTCACCTATGGTTGTGGGCGTTATTCACACCAAGTTAGTGCTGCCAACAAATTACCATAGTCACTACGACAACCTTGCTTTAGCACTTATTTTAGAACATGAATCAGTGCACATTAAACGCAAAGACAACCTAATAAACGCCATCGCTTTAAGTGCCACTATTTTGCTGTGGTTTAACCCTCTTGCGTGGCTTGGTTATGCGAGCTTGCGCCGTATACAAGAGCTTTCATGTGATGAGCAAGTGCTCAAAAATAAATCGACAGAACAACGAATTTTATACAGTAAGGCATTAGTGCACTGTGCAAGCTTTAGTAGAGCAGGCTTAATGGCTTATTCACAATACGGAGATAAAAACACCATGTTACAACGTCTAAATCAAATAAAGCAGATCGATAACAGCTCATTTATTGCAAAAACAGCGTTAGTTATTTTTACAGCGGGCATGCTTAGCAGCTTTGCCATTGCAAAACAGCCTATGTCAGTTGAAAAGACAAAAGACTATCAAGCGGTTATGCGCGTAGAGCCGATATACCCAATTCAAGCTGCAGAGCAAGGCATTAGCGGTTCAGTCGTTTTGAAATACGATATTTTACCAAGTGGCGCCACCAGCAATGTTAGTGTGGTAAGTGCGGAGCCTGAAGATGTTTTCAATCGAGAAGCGAAAAGAGCCTTAAAACAATGGCAATATGCGCCATCTGAATCTGGCTTTAAAAACGCCTTAGTACAACTCGACTTTGCCTTAGACGAAAACTATCAAGCAAATGATTTAATTGAGAAAATTAAAGTTAGTTCGAAATAAGCAGTAACAACTTAAGACCCTAAAGCAAGCGCCTTATTTAAGCCGCTTGCTTTGTGGTTTTTAACTCATAGCCTTGTGACTAGAGGCAAAGTGCAATCATAGCCACAGCACAAACATAACCCACTAGCCAGACTAGTGAGCGCAAAATATCCTGGTTTATGTAGTAAAAAATACAATACAACACACGGGCAATAACATGCATAATCGCAAGGGTTTCAGTCACCTGATAGATATTATTGCTACCGATTACGACCGCCAGCGCTACTGCAAAAATAATCAACGATTCAAAGCTATTTTGGTGTGCAGCCAATGCACGAGCACCAAAGCCGGTTAGTTTTGCTTGTTGTTCACGTGGGTGCTTGTTGTCATAGCCTGACAACTTATTTTGTGCAAAAGCCACAGGTGCTTTAGCTAAATAGGGAATGAGTACTGCGATGAGTGCGCAGATAATCAGTGTTGTCATGATATTTCCTTATCTTGTTTAAATTACTCTCTACCCTATCGTAAACAAAAAAAAGCCGCTACTTATAACAGCAGCGGCCAGCAATAGCATCATTGTCACTATAGCCTAATGCTTACCTAAAAGCCCTGCGGCATATTGTCACAGCTGAGTTTTTCTCAAGTTGGTCGATAAGCTAATGCTCTCATTCTTTGGTTTTGTTACTCTAATTGCCTCTCCTAATTAATTTATTTTCAATATGACTTGGATTTTCTTAACCATTTTTGCAGCATTTATGCAGTCATGGCGCAATGCGCTGCAAAGTAAACTCAGTGCGACGGTCAGTGTTGCTGGGGTAACACTTGCTCGCTTCATTGTTGCCAGTCCTATAGCGGCCCTTTATTTATTAGCACTATATCAATACCAAGATGCAGCTTTTCCTGACTTTAACTTAGCTTTTATTAGCTACATTGTTGGTGCCAGTATTGTTCAAATCGTTGCCACTGGTTTGATGGTAAAGCTTTTTAAAATGAATAACTTTGCTGTGGGTGCCGGGCTTGCCAAAAGTGAAGCGCTAATGGCAGCGATTTTAGGTGTTATGTTTTTTGGCTCTGCACTTTCATTACTTGGCTGGATTGGGGTATTTATTGGTGCTATCGCCGTACTGCTATTGAGTGGCATCGCGAATGTTAAACACTTTAATTTAGGCACTGCCCTACTTGGGCTGGCTTGTGGCACTTCATTTGCGCTTTCATCTTCATGGATCCGTGAGGCAAGCTTAAATTCAGGACTGACTTTCCCGCACTCAGCTGCGTGGGTATTGCTGCTGATAATTAGCTTACAAACGTTGATGCTGTGCGTGTATATTGCATTCAAAGAGCGCGATACGTTTAAAAAGATGTGGCATCACAAAGGCACTACCACGGCAGTCAGTGTTTGTAGCTGCTTAGGCTCGATAGGTTGGTTTAGTGCTATGAGTTTGCAGCACGTTGCTTATGTAAAAACACTAGGACAGGTTGAAGTTTTCTTTACCATTATGGTATCGATACTTTGGCTAAAGCAGCCATTAAAACGCCAAGATACAGCAGGGCTTCTGTTAATTGCACTGGCAGCCATTCTTGTTATGCTACCTAGTTAGTTACATTTTTGTCATTAAAAAAGCGGCTATGCCGCTTTTAATTTAGTTAATGACTAATTTTAAGAGTTATCACACCACTTATTATTAAAAGTACTCCGGCAATGCGGCCAAATGTCGCAGCATCACCATAAAATAAAATACCCACCAAGAAGGTGCCTGCTGCCCCTATACCAGTCCATACAGCATAGGATGTTCCCATTGGGATATCTTTTTGCGCCAACCACAACATAAAGCCACTTGCGACCATAAAGGCAACGGCTATCGCAATACCTAACCATCGACTGTCAGCTTCTTGAGACATTTTAAGACCAACTGGCCAGCCAATCTCTAGCAGTCCAGCAACAATTAAATACAACCACGCCATTATTGGTCTCGTTTTTTCAAGATCACGTCATATAAGTCTTCACGGCGGTCTTTTAAGTTTCTAACTGTACCTTCACTGTGAAGGATTTTCAGCTTATCCATATCTAGATCACTGAATAACAGCATTTCAGTATTAGGTGTTGCTTCATTCAAGGTTGCATCATGCGGAAACGAAAAATCAGAAGGGGTAAGAACAGCCGATTGAGAATACTGTACATCTAAACTCTCTACCTCAGGTAAATTACCAACAGAACCCGCAATCACAACATAACATTCATTTTCAATTGCACGCGCTTGTGCACAATGACGAACACGTAGGTAACTGTTTTTAGTATCAGTCCAAAATGGCACAAATAAGATATCTAACCCTTGCTTTGCAAGAATACGTGAAAGCTCAGGAAACTCGACATCGTAACAAATTTGAATACCGACACGACCTGCATCTGTTTCAAATACAGCAATTTTGTCACCCCCTTGGATCACCCAGTCATTTTGTTCGTGAGGCGTAATATGAATTTTACGCTGCTCATCAATCTTACCGCTTCGGTGACATAAATAGCTGACATTATAAATCTTATCGCCTTCAGCTAGCGGCATAGACCCGGTGATAATATTGGCATTATATTCAACTGCCATACGCGACATTGCATCACGAAAAGTTTCTGTGTACTCCGCTAAATAACGAATTGCCTCAGTTTGATTACTTTGCTCAGTGAGGCCCATTAATGGCGCATTGAAGAATTCCGGAAACAGAATAAAGTCACTTTTATAATCAGATACCGTATCAACAAAATACTCCACCTGTTTGAGAAGCTCTTCAACAGACTCAACACAACGCATTTGCCATTGTACGGCACCGACTCGGACAATTGACTTGGTTGACTCAAGTACCGTATCAGTCGGCTCAAACATAATGTTATTCCACTCTAGTAAAGTGGCATAACCGACAGATTCTTGATCTTCAGGAAGGTACTTTTTGAGTAAACGTTTTACTTGGAAGTCATTAGAAAGCTGAAAACTTAAAATCGGATCATAAAGCTCTTTGTGGTCAACTTTTTCGATGTACTCCATTGGCGACATTTCTGCACTGTGATTGTAATAACGCGGAATTCGACCACCCGCTAAAATAGCGCGTAAGTTATACTGACGACACAGCTCTTTACGTGCATCGTATAAACGGCGACCAAGTCGCATCCCACGGTGAGTTGATGATATAACCACATCTAAACCATAAAGCGCATCGCCTTCAGGGTCACTAAATACTCGGTCATGGCCATCAACAATATCTTCATAGGTATGCGGGTTCGAAAAACGAGCGTAATCTACCTGAACACTTAACGCGATGCCCACTAAAACACCATCGTCAACAATGCCTATTTGTCCTTCTGGAAACTGATCTATCAGCCTAAAAATGGTGTGGCTTGGCCATGCACCGCCAAGCCCTGGATATGCTTGGTCCATAAGAGTTTTTATTTGTGGGTACTGTTCTTTAGTTAGATTACAGATCTCTAAATGCGTTTTTTCGGCCGGCATAGATACTCCTTTTTTAGGCACGAGATAACAAGCAAAGCAAACATTGAGTCAGCATGTTTCTAGATTAGCTTTAACTAGAGTGGCATCAAATCCCCACTCTGCCAAGACCCAAAGCTTAACAAACGTGATGTGAACAAACGCTTATCTTCACTGATAAACATTCGCTGCAAGCGTTTACACAGCAAAAGCGATCAATTATAAACCTGCATTGCTCAACTTTTCATCTATAATTACGCTACACTCCATGTGTATTTGAGGTGGGATTGATCAAACGTCTACTAAAACAATCAAAGCAATCTGGCTTAGAAGAGATTGAGCACGTTAAGTTTCTAATTATTTGTAAAATTGCCTATTTCGCGCTCATTGTTCATGTCTTGCTAATCCCCGCGTTTGCCCATATAGGTGCAAACATGCTTGCTTTAGTTAATATTTTGAGTGTTCTCGCTTGGGCCAGCGGCATCTTTTTAATTAAGCAAGGACTGACTTCCCTGGCACTTCGAGTATTTTGCCTTGAAGTAATTATTCATGCTGTGATTGTCTGTGCCACCCTTGGTTTAGGTGCGGGGTTTCAGTTTTACTTGTGGACAGTCTCTTGTATTTTAATGATCGACTACCAATTAACTTTTAAACGAGCGGCAATCTATAGCTTAGTAATGATTGCCACATTCGCCCTTCTCTATGTGTTTTTTGCGGACGTTCAGTACAGCTTTGCTTACCCAGAATTACTTCCACACGTTAATGTGATAAATATTATTATTGCTGGCTTACCCATGGTATACGGCATGGGTTTAATTAGAGAAATCACCATATCACAACGAATTGAGTTAACAGAAATGGCAGCCCGCGATCCTCTCACCAAACTTTATAATCGTCGTTTTGCAAAAAAATTAATTACCTCAGCACATAAGAAAAGTATTGAGCAAGATAGCAATATTTGTATTGTTATGGCAGATATCGATAAGTTTAAAAATATCAATGACAACTACGGCCATGATAAGGGTGATACGATACTCATTAATGTTGCCAAACTAATTAGCCAATTCATCAATGATGAAGATATTGCTGTACGCTGGGGCGGCGAAGAATTTTTATTATTATTAACCAATACAGATGCAAAACAAGCCTACGCAAAAATTGAAACTTTGCGTATAAAAATCGCCGAGCTAGAAGCGCATCCTGATTTCCCTGATATCAATGTAACTATGAGCTTTGGACTCATTGAGTGGCAACCACTCGCTTCGATAGAAAAAATGTTGCAACATGCCGATGAGGCTCTTTATAGAAGCAAGCATGCAGGACGCAACCAAACGACCGTTGCCAAGGGAGAATGTCCTGCTTTTAAGGATGCTGATGCGGTTAATTAACCGCATCAATGGTGATACTGTGAGCAATCTCTTGAGGCAATAATGGCGTTAAACCATTGCTGACATAGTCGTTGAATCCAGCTCTATAAAATTCCGACAATGGATGTCCCGATTGACCACCAGGTATAGCCATAATGGCATTATCTAAGTGTCCTGGTTGTACAATAAAACGCTGCGAAGCACCAAAGCTACGCCCTTGTACCGCAGGCATAAAGGTATCACCAAAACCAGGGGCTACAGGCATATTTAACAAGCTTTTAAGTACGGGTATTTGTTTGGCAAACGGGTGCTCAATCACTAATTCGTTGACCTTACCCCATTGCCAACTGTGTGGATTGTTGCCGTACTGCTCTGTGAGTTTAGTAATCACGCGATCAAAGGCGCCTAACATTTGTTGCTGCCAATTTTCGTACTTAGGATTTAACCATGTTTGAGGCTGAGCTTTGATAAGTTGCCAAACGGCAGGCTCTAAGTCTCGTTTTACTGGCTTTAAGCTACTATCGAGAGCTTTTAGCTTATTCTCAATTGGACTAAATAAACCATTGATCACTTCACTGCGATAACGTTTTACCAAGGTATAGCCAACTGAGTCACTACAAGCGCACGCCTGCCAATTGTTTAATTCATTTAAATATAAGGCATATTTATCGCCTGCAGCGCTAAGCTGTTTGACTAGTAATTGATGCCAAGCAGTTAAGAAGCGTGCTTCGTTATCATGTTGTAAGTCATAAAAATCTTGTTCGTTGAACTGCTGTTTTTCAAATAAGCGATCGCGAATTTGTGCAGAGCGAGCCCCCATTGCATAGCCTCCATTACCAAAACGCTGATTATCTTGCGCAGAAACAACCCGTGAGTTTCCTGTCCATAACCGACCACTTTCTGGGTTTTTTACAAATGGACGCTGCGTTTCGTTTTCATGCCAAGCAGCAGGATACGCTTGCTCAGAAACAGCTAATTGATGCGGCATTTTACGAGCGGGAACTGCTCCCATATTTTTCCAAGCAGCATTACCGTTATCATCAACAACTATCAGGTTTTGTACTGGAATACCAACGTCCGCAGCAAGCGTTAATGCATCATCAACATTGTTTGCTTGCTCAAGCTTAAGCAACTCCATATCAACCGCATACTCATGGTGAGCAACCCAACTTAAGGCATAAGGTTTGCCGTTAATTTCTTTAACAGGGCCATACTCACTCATGGTTAAAGCATAGTTTTCAACGTTGCCATCATTAAGTAAGATGGGTTCATCTATCAGCCAAGTTTTCTCTTTACTCTCAAGAGCAATCCAATCGGCAGTATCTAGATAACCATTAGTAAATCCCCAAGCTATTTTATTATTGGTCCCAACAACAATGGCTGGAGCCCCGGGTAAAGACACACCAGTTATTTGTTGCATTTCACCATTTAATGGGTAATTAAGCTGCGCACGATACCAAATAATTGGCACTGCAAATGATAAGTGCATATCGTCAGATAGCATTGCAGCACCCGTTTCAGTTAGCTGCCCAGTGACTGCCCAGTTATTACTACCAAGCTCTTTACGGTTTGCAATCTCGGTCGAAGCCCATAAAGCGTCTTTAAGCGCAGGAATACCGCCGTTATAAGGTGCAAGCTGACTGTTATCGAGCGCGGCTTGATATTGGCTTGGCTGAGTAATAAAGTCGACCATCGCTTTGCCATATAGGTCTTCGATTTCGATCAGCGTTTGGTCACGCTCAAACGTAGCAGTTTGTAAATCTAAGTACATGCTAAAAATGATTAGTAAGCTGTCTTCACTTTGCCAAGGTTTTGCTTCAGCGCCAGTGAGCAAATATTCAAAGCTATCATAGCCAACTTGTGCATGGCCTTCATTGACCCCATTTGCATATGCTTGCAATAGCACTTTATCTTTAGCAGGTAATTGCGCGACTGCAATCTGGCTACGTTTTCGTAATTGATGAAAACGCATTTTTTTATCAAGCCCAACAGCAGCTTTACCAAATAACTCACTAAGTTCACCTGCCGCATTGCGGCGCAGTAAGTCCATTTGAAAGAATCGGTCCTGACCATGAGCAAAGCCTAAGGCATAGGCCGCATCTAAACGGTTCTCGGCATGAATAACAGCCTGCCCTAAGGAGTCCCGTTCAATCTTTACTGATTGCGAAATAGCATCACTTTTACCCCGGCCATCAAGTGTCGGTAAACTTAAATTTAATACGCCATAAACAAGCCCGGTTGCCAGTAACACCAATACAAACAGGCCTATGAGTAACCATTTGATTATCTTAAACATGCCAATTTTCCTTGCGCTGAAGTAACACTGTATTAACCTGGTATATTAACCTGAGTTTTATGAAAAAATAGTGTTGCGATACAAATAATTAAATTTAACGTCCTAGGTTAGCTGTTCATTGTTAATTACCACAGAAATTGTCTATAGTAGGTAGATAGTATAAAACCTGATATTTCTCATGCCGCTAGCGACCGAAGCAGATAATAAAAAACTACAAAAATTGAAGCTAGCCTTCTGGTTATCACTTGCCTGTATCGTGGTAATTGGTCTTTTAATCGAGCAAATTAATTACAATCGTGAAAAAGATGCTTTTCGTTCTCAAGAACTAGCGAAAATAAGCGCTTATCGCGCAGAACTCGAAGCAAAGATGGTTTCTAACATTCAACTTGTGCGCGGCCTTGCTGTTGCCGTTGCTGCCGAGCCAAATTTAGACCAAGCTCGCTTTACGCAAATAGCTAGCCCCTTATTTTCAACCTCCTCAGAGCTCAGAAACATCGGCGCAGCCCCAGATATGATTATCCAGATGACTTACCCTCTTGCGGGGAATGAGAAATCTATTGGACTAAACTTTTTAGAAGCCCCTCGGCAACGCGATGATGCAATTAGAGCACGAGATGAAAACCGTATTGTTATGGCTGGCCCATTAGAGCTGGTGCAAGGTGGCCAAGCGCTGATAGCAAGAATGCCCGTATTCACACCACCCGAGCTCACTTTTTGGGGATTACTCTCGGTGGTACTCGATATAGATAAAATCTACAGTAACTCAGGTTTAATTGCACTGAGTCAACATTATGAAGTTGCGCTGCAAGGGCGTAACGGCCGCGGTTCAAAAGGTGACTTTTTTTACGGTTCTAAAGACGTGCTCAACACCAACCCTCTGAGTTTTAGAATTAACTTTCCAGGTGGTGAGTGGCAAATGTATGTCACACCTAAATCTGGATGGCAGCCTCCAAGCTCTGCAATTTGGCCACTGAGACTAGCCATTATTTCATTCTGTATTTTGTTTGCTGGCGCTTCAGTATTCTTCTTACGTATGGTTGAACGACAGCACAAGAGCGAGCGAATGCTAGAAACCATGAGTAGCCTCGCCAAAGTCGGTGCTTGGTCATTCAACCTTGAGAAAAAAACCGTATATTGGTCTGACATGACCAAGCAAATATTTAAGCTTCCCCTAAATGTCCAGCCTGAATGGCCTACTAACTATACTCTTTTCAAAGCCGGTGAAAGTCGTGAAAAAATTCGCCGCCTTAACGAGCGCGCAATTAAGTATGGTGAAAGTTTTGAAACACAAGTAGAGATTATCACTGCTGAAGGTGATGAAGTTTGGGTACTGTTACACGGAGAAGCTGAGCATAAAAATGGTCGCTGTATAAAATTATTTGGCTCACTGCAAAATATTGATACCCGTAAGCGAGTAGAGCTCGAAAATAACAAGATCGCCTTACATAACGAGATCCTTGCATCATTAACCGTCAATGATGCTGTACTGACAGGTAACCTTAACCTTTCTAAACATGTCATTGTGCAAGCTATTTGCCATGCATTCGATATTGATCGCGCGAGTATTTGGTTATTCAGTGACGATCGTCAATCGCTCAACACCTTTGCGATTCACGACCAGAGTCAGCCTGAATTTAGTGAAGCAATATCACTACAACAAATTGAATTTCAAAATTATTTTGATGCCATTAATAATCACGCTGTGATAAATGCCAGTGATGCACAGCAACACCCACTGACTAGCGATTTACGTAGCAATTACCTAGATTGGTTTAATATACGCTCAATGCTCACCGTGATAATTCCAACAGGAAGCAAAACGATGGGGGTAGTGTGCGCTGAAAAATGCCATAACCGCAGACATTGGAGTAAAAATGAAGAGAGCTTTTTAATCGCTGTTGCTGCGTTAATTGGAAGTTTACACGCAAGTCAGCGCCGTATAGAGACTGAGCATCAGCTAGTCCAAGCAAAAGAGGCAGCTGAACAAGCAGTAAAAGCCAAAAGTGAATTTTTAGCGAGCATGAGTCATGAGATCCGCACACCCATGAATGGCGTGATTGGGATGCTCAATATCATTAAGCAAACCAAATTAGACAACCAGCAAAGCCATCATATCGATTTGGCGCAATCATCGGCTGAGTCTTTACTGCATATCATTAATGATATTCTAGACTTTTCTAAAATTGAGGCTGGTAAACTCGATATTGAAAATGTGAGCTTCAACGTATTAAAACTACTTGGCGATACGATTGAATCGTTTGCTATCAAAGTAGAGCAAAACAATACCAAGTTACTGTTAGATACTACACAACTTAATCATGGGTTTATTATTAGTGACCCGAATCGTATTAGACAAATCATCAATAATTTAGTGAGTAATGCCGTTAAATTCACCAAAGATGGTGAGATTATCGTCATCGCCAAACTCGAAACAAGCGACGAAGAGTTGTTTTTGAACTGCTCTGTTATTGATTCTGGCGTTGGGATTAAACCTGAAAAACAAGCCACCTTATTTGACTCATTCACACAAGCAGATGCATCAACCACACGTCAATACGGCGGGACAGGACTTGGGCTTGCGATTGTAAAACAGCTCTGCCAGTTAATGGAGGGGGATGTCAGTGTAATTAGCTCATATGGGGAAGGCAGCACCTTTAATTTTTCTGTAAAAGTTAAACGTGATCACACAAAACAAGCACCTGAACCTAGCCACATCTTAGATAAAAAGCATATTTTAATTGCTGATAACTGTAGGCTAAGTATCAATATCACCAAAAAACAGTTGCAGTTGTGGGGTGCTGAAGTAGAAGCATATAGCGATATGTCAAGCTTACTCAATTTTGCTTCAATGCCTGACAATAAAGGTTGTGATGCCATTTTAGTTGATTATCAGTTTTATAGCAGCGCAACAAAAGAGCACCAACAAGCGTTCTTAAAGTACTTTAATGCCACTAGCTGCAAACGAATTCTGATGGCACCAATGAACCTTACGGAAAAACAAACAAGACAAACAATAAAAGTTGAGAGTATTATCTTCAAACCATTAACACAGTCTGATTTATTTAATTCACTAGTAAATGACAAGTACATTGAACAGCAGCAAGTCAGTAAAGAAACGTTAATAACCAAGGCTGTAACCAATAACAGTAATACAGAGTCACAGGTTTTGCTCGTTGAAGATAATAAAGTGAATCAGATGGTCGCCGGCTCATTATTAAAACAAGCAGGCCTTAGTTTTGATATTGCCGAAAATGGTCTTGAAGCAATTGCAAAACTTTCAAGTCGTGAGCAAAGGCCTTATCTTTTAGTGTTAATGGATTGCCAAATGCCAGAAATGGATGGTTACCAAGCAACACGGGCCATTCGTGCTGGTAAAGCAGGTGCAGCTCATCAAGGGGTTAATATCGTCGCACTGACAGCAAATGCAATGCAAGGTGACAAAGAACGTTGTTTAAACGCTGGTATGAACGACTACGTCACCAAGCCCCTTAAATTTGACTCGCTCAATAAAAAGTTAACAGTGTGGCTAAGCACTGAAGAATAAAGAAAGAGAGTAAAACCATGCAATTATCATCAATTCAACAACGCGTTATTGGCTGTTTACTCGAAAAGCAAAGTACAACACCCGAACATTACCCATTATCTTTAAACTCACTTACTAATGCATGTAATCAAAAATCTAACCGTGAGCCAGTAATGTCTCTAACTGAAGCGCAAGTCCAAGATACCCTTGATGAACTTATTGCATCACGCTTGGTAACGGTTGATGAAGGACTGTCAGGGCGTGTAAATAAATATGCTCATCGCTTTTGTAATACCGAATTTGGCAGTTTGCAATTTAGTGAGCAGCAACGCGCCATTATTTGTTTGTTACTATTACGAGGCCCGCAAACACCGGGAGAACTAAGAACTCGCAGCAACCGACTGGCTGAGTTTAGTAATGTCAATGAAGTCGAAGCAGCATTAAATGCACTCATCGAGCAAGAATATGTTGCACGCTTAGCACGAGAGCCAGGCAAACGAGAAAGCCGTTACATGCACTTATTTGTAGACCCAGACAGCATTACTGAAGACATGGCAGCTAATGAGCCTTTTCAGGACAACAGTAGTGAAGTGCAACAATTACGAAGCGAAATCGAAGATCTTAAGCAACAAATTAACGCAATAAAAGCGCATTTAGGTCTTTAATAAAAATCACGCCCGTAACATAATGTATAAAACGCTGACAACCACAACGAAAAATAGGAGCTCTACCATGCGTGCCGACATTCTGGCGGAAATGAAAGTCCAACCAACTATTGATGTAAAAGCGGAAATTACCCGTCGCGTTAACTTTCTTAAAAGCCGACTTATTGCTGCGCACTCTCGCTCACTTGTATTAGGGATCAGTGGTGGTGTTGACTCATCAACCTGTGGCCGTTTATGCCAATTAGCTGTTGATGAACTGAACCAAGAGCACAACACCAACGAATATCAATTTATTGCAGTACGCTTACCTTATGGCGTACAAGCAGACGAAGACGAAGCGCAACTCGCGGTTGATTTTATTCAACCGAGTAAGCGTATGACGGTTAATATCAAAGCTGCTGTAGATGGCATGCATGAGCAAGCAATGGCTGCAGTTGTTGGTGGTAATGCTGAATTACCAGAGCAAGCTAAAATCGACTTTATCAAAGGTAATGTAAAAGCGCGCCAACGCATGGTTGCGCAATACGAAATTGCCGGTTTCTGTCAAGGCTTAGTGGTTGGTACCGATCACAGTGCAGAAAACATCACTGGCTTTTACACTAAATTTGGTGACGGAGCGTGTGATTTAGCACCGTTATTTGGTTTATCAAAACGCCAAGTTCGTGCGCTTGCTGAGCACTTAGATGCGCCAGCTGTACTAGTACATAAAGCCCCAACCGCTGACTTAGAGTGTGACCGCCCAGGCCTTACCGATGAAGAAGCGCTTGGCTTAACTTACGATCAAATTGATGATTTCTTAGAAGGTAAAGATGTCAGCAATGAAGTCGAAGAAAAGCTAACAGCTATTTACTTACGTACTCAGCATAAGCGCCAAGCAATCCCAACGGTTTACGATGCGCTTTAAATAACGATCAATAATTCATAAATAGTAAACGACACTTCTAGGGCAATGAGTAGCAGTAAAAAGCTAATGAGTTGCCCACTTTTCACTCTTGCACACACATAAGCACCTAGCGGTGCGCCCAGCACCACAACAGGAATAGCAGCTAATAGATAGGCTTGAATTTGTGGGTTAATAGTCTCGAGGTAAAAATAATTCATAACACTTGCTACGACAGACGTCACAGCCATAATGATCACTGTGGTTGCCGTTGCACGTTGAATATTCGCGTTATATGCAATAACTAACAGCGCAAAAACAGCAATATCGGCGCCCGACCCAACCAATCCTGATGCAACACCACCAAGCGTAGCTATCAACGCGACTCGCGTTTTATTTACGGTGATCTTTGTCTGGCTACAAATATGCTGAGCTCGCCGATAAATACGCCACGCTAAGGTCAACGCAAAACATAATAATAGTGCGCTAAAGACCGCTTTCACCGCTAACCTTGGTAAGTGATCAGCAATGAAAAATAAACTCAATATAGCGCCGAAAATAGCCATTGGCGTCGCGGTTAATACCACTTGTTTGTAATAAGGGATACGGCTAAAAATAATTGTTAAAGCAGCAGCTGTCATACCAAAGCTTTGTATAGCAAGAGAAAACACTTTCGCTGTCGCAGGTTCTATCGCTAATATTTTGGTCATTACCGGAAACGCTACCGCACCGCCTCCCAGAGCAGTGCCACCAGCGACAAATGAGCCAACCGCCATCGTTGCAGCAATACTCAATTGCGTCACAAAATTACTCACTGCATTAGCGGGGCCTTGTAAAAGCAATAAAGTACAATAAACAGCGATAATAAATAGCCATGGTACGGTTCGTAGCCAGCTAAATGATTTAATGACAGCAAGCATAATGAAAAAGAAAAGTATCAAGTATGGCTATTATGCCTGAGACTGAAAACCGGGCAACTGATCTATGATTGCCAGTATTGCGTAGAATGTTTGGCAACATGAATGCAGTAAAGGTGAAATAGTTCTGTAATTTGGTTTATAGTTGTTACAGTTAAATACATTACTTTTCAAATCAAAAATCTAAGGTTTTATATTAGTTTATGTCATCGCCCATTTTAATTACTGGCGCAGGCCAACGTATTGGACTCGCTGTGGCCGAGCACTTTTTAGCGCAAGGGCAAGAAATAATAGTAACTTACCGTACCCGTCATGAAGCGATTGATGTGCTAGCAGGTAAAGGTGCCATTTGTATCCATGCCGATTTTAATAATGACCAAGCTATCGGGCATTTTATTGAAGAATTAAAAACCCATACCAACCAACTCAAAGCAATTATCCATAATGCGTCTAGCTGGGACTGTGAAGCAAATAACCACGATTACGCAGACCTATTTGACAACATGATGCGTATTCACGCCAAAGCGCCCTATTTAATCAATTTAGCAGCCTCTGACTTGCTATTACATTATCAGCAAAACAGTGGCCAAGCCGCAGATATTATTCATTTAACCGATTATGTCGTTGAGAAAGGCAGTCCTAAACACCTAGCTTATGCTGCAAGTAAAGCGGCGCTTGATAATTTAACCAAGTCGTTTGCTGCTAAATTCGCACCTGCCATTAAAGTAAATGCAATTGCGCCTTCGTTGATCATTTTTAACGAACACGACAGCGACGAGTACAAAGCAAAAACATTAAAGAAATCGCTAATGGGCATTGAGCCCGGCTGCGCCGAGATTATTAACAGCGTAGAACTATTACTAAACAGTCACTACATCACAGGTCGTTCTATGCCTGTTGATGGTGGCAGACATTTAAAATAACGAATTACTGAGAAAGCTATGCACGATGATTTAAAAAACAGTTACCAGCAAATAATTAGCGCAGTGGGTGAAGATCCTGCTCGTGAAGGATTACTCGACACACCAAAGCGCGCTGCAAAAGCGATGGAGTATCTGACTAAAGGCTATCGTCAAACATTAGATGAAATCACCAACAATGCGGTATTTACTTCAGATGCCGATGATATGGTATTGATCCAAGACATTGAGCTTTACTCTATGTGTGAACATCACTTACTGCCGTTCGTTGGCCGCTGTCATATTGCTTATATTCCAAACGGTAAAGTACTTGGCTTGTCAAAGTTTGCTCGTATTGTTGACATGTATGCTCGTCGTTTTCAAATTCAAGAACAGCTAACCCACCAAATTGCTAAAGCGGTTGAAGAAGTGACTGGTGCGAAAGGCGTTGGCGTAATTGTTGAAGCAAAGCACATGTGTATGATGATGCGCGGTGTTGAAAAGCAAAACTCGAGTATGCGTACATCAGTTATGTTAGGTAACTTCAGAGCCGATCCAAAAACCCGTAACGAGTTCTTACAACTAGTTAGAGGGTAACGATGGCCAACGCAATTATTAATGTCACTAATCTCAGGCTACGAACCTTTATTGGTTTTAACCCTGAGGAACGTGAGAAAAAGCAAGATGTAGTGATTAATTTAGAAATTCATTACCCTGCTGATCAAGCTTGTGAGACTGATGCGGTTGATAAAGCGCTAAACTACAAGACCATCACCAAAGAAGTGATCAGCCTTGTCGAAGAAGGCCACTTTTTGCTGTTAGAAAAATTGGTTGCTGAAATTTTAGCAATTTGCCACCAGCATCAAAGTGTTCACTATGCCAAAGTGCGCGTCGATAAACCTCATGCGCTGCGTTTTGCTGATTCAGTATCACTGACACTTGATTGGCAAAAAAGCTAAAATAGTTTTTCTAGCCCTACCGCAAAGGCAAGCACAGCTAAATAACGTGCGCCTTTGCCTAGGGTTACGAGAAACAAAAAGAGCGAAAACTTGACCCTAAAAATTCCGCCAACAACCGTTAAAGGGTCCCCGACAATAGGCAGCCAAGCAAACAACAAACTGTAAATACCGTACTTATTGAATTGCTTTTCGGCTTTGTCTATCGACTTTTCTGAAACGGGAAACCATTTACGGTCTTTAAATCGCATGACTTGCGTGCCCAGCCAATAATTCACGCAACTCCCAAGCACATTGCCCACGGTTGCACTTAGCCATAACAACCAAAGTAGATAGTCACCACTGGCTATCATAGCAGTCATCACTAATTCTGAAGAGCTAGGTAATAAGGTTGCGGAAATAAACGCGCTGAGAAATAACGATAAATAGGCCATAAACATCACATAAAAAAGCTCAGCAAACGGCTGAGCTTTTAATATACCCAAACCACCTTACTTTATAAATTCTATCGCCATTGGGTATTTAACTTCTTTACCATCGTTGGCTTTAATCGCCGATACGACCACCATAATTAATGAGAATAGCGCTACCAATGGCAGCAGAATGACACCAATGACAACAAACATCAGCATGAAGCAGACAATGTAGGCGATCATCATGGTTAATTGAAAGTTTAATGACTTGCGGCCATGCTCTGCAACGAGCGGCATTTCTTCTTTTTTTACAAGCCAAACAATCAAAGGCCCAATTACCGAGCCGAACGGGAAAAGCAAGCCAGCTAAGGCACTTAAGTGACAAAACATTGCCCACATGCGCTGCTCTTTATCTGCCACAATTATTTCAACTTTTTGATTATCATCCATTTTAAATTCCTTGTTATGGGTCTGTTTATTTCTCTACTATAAACCTTAATGACCTTTTACCCTAGCTAAATTGATTAAATTTAAAGCTCTCAACCAACACAAAAGGCTGTAATCAACGTTGTGATAAAAATGTGATAACTTCGTGAAGGTTTCTGGATATTGCTATTCGATACTGATATTGAATCATCAAAAACAGGAATCGAATATGAAAGCTTTACCTTTAACTTTGTTCGCTGCATGCGCAGTAACCAGCCTTGCAAGCCACGCTGCTGAGCTTGATATAAAACTAACTAACCTCACGCAAGGTTTACACTTTACCCCTATTCTCATTACTGCTCATAACAGTGACAACAAACTTTTCAGCGTTGCAATGCCTGCTTCTACAGCCTTACAAACGATGGCTGAGGGCGGCAATCTCGAGCCGTTAATGAGTGAAGCCACAGCCGCAAACAGCGATATGGTTGCCAACCCAGCTGAAGGTTTACTGGCACCAGCAAGCTCAACGATGGCTAGCTTATCCACCAAGGATGGCAATAACTACTTATCTCTAACAGCAATGCTACTGCCTACCAATGATGGCTTTGTAGGTATAGATAGTTGGATGATCCCAGCAGAAGCTGGTACCTACACTGTTTATCTCAATGCGTATGATGCGGGTACCGAAGCCAATGATGAGCTTGTTGTTGAGGG
>CESF01009503.1_pt1 | contig 50134 bp, 49 predicted proteins | sample 356331 | NCBI WGS metagenome assembly CESF01 (sample SAMEA2621779, study PRJEB7988) | marine metagenome | biome: marine biome (ENVO:00000447); feature: surface water layer (ENVO:00002042); material: "saline water (ENVO:00002010), including plankton (ENVO:xxxxxxxx)" | depth 5 m
GCAAGAAAAGATCTGATTTATATGAACTTCCGGTCTTTGCTGATCTGTTCTGTATATTAGATGATTTGAATGGTAGGTATGTTACCGGTCATGATGCAATTGGATTAGTAAATGGGTTTATTAAAGAACAAGATGAGCAATTTGAAGATCTAATTTTTTCAATTATTGATCGTAATTTGGAACTTCGTGCATCTGCATCAGTTATTAACAAAGTTATTCCTGGATTGATTCCAACCTTTGATGTTGTCTTAGCTAATAAGTTTGATCCTAAACGAGCTGATTGGAACGATGTATGGTTAGCATCTCGTAAGTTAGATGGCGTACGATGTATTACAATTGTCGATATACAAGGTAATGTTAAATGTTATTCACGTCAAGGTAATGAGTTTGAAACATTGAATGTGGTACGAGAAGCCGTTAAACAAATGGGACTTCGTGGTGTTGTATTTGATGGAGAAATTTGTTTAATGGACAAAGATGGTAATGAAGATTTTCCAGGTATCATGAAACAAATCAAAAGAAAAAATCATACTATTGACAATCCTCGATATGTGATGTTTGATTATTTAACCTTATCAGAATTTGATAACAAGTCAAGTGAAATGCCGTTAACCGGTAGATTAGGTAGATTTGCTAAGATTACATCATATATAGAAAGTTCTATATATTTAAGTGTATTAAATCAGGTAGTAGTTAACGATGATGATCATTTTGCTAAATTAAGTGCAGAAGCAGAAAAGTTAGGACATGAAGGTCTTATGGTAAGAAAGAATGTTGGCTATGAAGGTAAGAGAACTCAAAACTTATTGAAAGTTAAAAAGTTTCATGATGCAGAATATCAAGTTGTAGATTTAGATTTTGAAGACCACCGTGTTATCCGAGAAGGTAAAGAAGTTGTAATGCCAATGTTAGCTCAGGTATGGATTGAGCATAAAGGTTATAAAGTAGCAGTTGGTTCTGGATGGAACCAAGAACAACGAATCCGTTACCAGAAAAATCCTAGCGAGTTAATTGGTAAAACAATTACCGTTCAGTACTTTGAAGAGACTAAGAATCAGCAAGGAGGCCTTTCATTACGATTCCCAACCGTTAAGCATGTCTTTGAAAATGGAAGAAATTGCTAATCAATTATTTGTTTATTTGTAAAATTTTTCTTATATTTAAAATATGAATGAAAACGTAAGACTAGGTTATGCCTGTGTTAACATGACGTTAACCGAGAGGCCAAAAAAGTTAGGTGGTAGAGTTACAACTTCTCGTACGGCTAGAAAAGCTAGCTGGTATCCAACGCGTGACTTGTCATTGTTAGGTGAGCGTGCATTACTAAACGCTACTGACTTGTTACATTATCTGAAATGGAACGAAGACCATAACATCAAATTATTTCGTGTAGGTTCTGAATTAGTGCCATGGCATGATCAATTCGAATTACATGAACTTCCTCAGTATGATGAGTTAGCAGCTAAGTTGTTAGAATGTGGTAACTATGCTCGAGAGCATGGTCATCGATTAACTACACATCCAGGTCCATTTCATGTGTTAGGTTCTCCGCATGAGCATGTTGTTGATAAGACTATTATCGGTCTTGAGCGACATTCCGAACTATGGGACCTTATGGGCTATACACCATCTCATGAGAACAAGATCAATATTCATATTGGCGGCGCTTATGGTGACCACGAGACTACTGCAACCAGATGGATCAAAAACTATTATCGATTATCTGAAGCATGTAGAGCTCGTTTAGTTGTTGAGAATGATGATAAGCCTTCCATGTATAGCGTGCGTCAATTGTATGACCTGTTCCATCGCGAGACTGGCATACCTATTACATTTGATTATCATCATCATATGTTCCATCCGGCTGGCCTTAGCGAATACGAAGCATTACAGATGGCTGCTAGTACATGGCCAGATGATGTTAGACAATGTACTCATTATAGCGAATGTCGTAGACATGAGTTCCAACGTAAGTTTGAAGCTAAAATGGCTAAGCAGAATATTCCACTTAACGAAGTTAGCGAATGGCCAACGTTTGCTAAAATGAAACATGACATAGATAAGATACGTATGCAAGCTCATTCCAATTATATCAAAGATGAGATACGTACTTATGATATGGATTTAGATATTGTAGTAGAAGCTAAAGCCAAAGAATTGGCAGTTTTACGTTATCGCGATATTTATCAATATAATAAAAAGGTTTTACTATGAAAGATAGAGAAAATGTATTAAGAATACTAGACGAAACTGATAACATGGTCATGATTATTGATCAAGCAGTAAAGAATGGCAATCCTATTGATCCGTTAGAAGCTAGAAATCGATTTCGTACTATCCGTCAAAAATTAAAGTTTGTGACTGACCGCGTAACCGCAAGTTAAATATGAAACGTAAATTACTTCCAATTGTTATAGCATTATCTGCTCTAGCAGTATCTGCCTCTGCAGCATTTTATTCAGTATTTGGATTAAGTAAATTATTCGCAGGAGCTAGTATACAAGTAATTATAATGGCTAGTTCTTTAGAATTTGCAAAACTAGTAGTAGCGTCTTTATTATATCAATATTGGAATAGTATAAATAAAGTATTACGAATATATCTTTCTATATCCGTATTCATATTAATGGTTATAACATCTGGCGGTATATATGGATACCTTTCTGGGGCGTACCAAGAAACAGCAAATGAATCAGAATTTTTAGATAAACGCATAGCTATAATCGATCAAAAAAGAACAAGATTTGAAGAACAACGAAATGATTTAAAAGAATCTGTGATAACTTGGTCAGAGGCATTAAGTAATCCTATTACAATACAATATGTAGATAAAGAAACTGGTCAACTAGTAACTACAACATCTTCACGTCAACGCAAATTATTACAATCACAATTACAGGAAGCAAAAACTAATTTTAATGCGGTTACAGATTCCATAGCAAAATTAGATGTAGAAATATTAGAACAACAAATAGGAAATGATACTGCACGTGAGTTAGGACCTTTAAAATATTTATCAAATTTATTAGATGTGGAAATGGATAAAATTATTAACTGGTTTTTATTGTTAATTATTTTTGTATTTGATCCATTAGCAATCTCAATGGTTGTAGCTGCAAACTTTGCATTTTCTCAAATAACTGTTAAAAGTAAAAAAGAAGATTATTTTAAAACACGTAACCGTGAATTAGAACGTAGAGTAGAAGGTAGTCTGCCAGAAGGTGCAGAATGGGGTGTATCATATTCTTTAAAAGATAACAATCATTTCGATCCAGCAGATGTTGATGAATTAAAACATTGGGAAGATGAATTAGAAAAGGATAAAAATATACAAATTACAGATCAAGATGAAAAGCGTATGGATGTTATTGGACAGAATGGTAATGATGGATTACATTACAAGGAAGATATATACGATGAAAAAGATAAGAAAGGCCCAAATCGGGGCAATGGTTATTGGTATTAATAAATAAATAAATTATGGCTAGAAAGAAAAAAGTTACACACAAATTTAAATCTCGCACTCGAGATAATCAACGAGAAATGATTTGCAGAAATAGTATTGCAGATGAATCTTATTTTGCATGGGAACATTTGAAATCTCTTAATCGATGTAAACAATGGGTTAAGGTTACTGAAAATACAACGGCAGTGCTATGTTCTAAATGTACTGGTAAAACTGTACCACCGCCAGAAATGAGAAAAGGTTATGTCTCAAAAGGAAGACCGCGTGGTTGGCAATTTATGAAAGAGTTTGTTGATAAAGATGGCAACGTATTTCATAAAGGTGTAGAGCAGAAAAAATTAAAAGGTACTAAAGCTGCTACTAAAATTGAACCTAAACAATCTAAACGTAAAATGTCAAAAGGTGAAAAGGCTAATTTAAGACAGGCTATTTTAGAACAAATGGCATTGGTTAGAGGTGATGTAAAGAAGGCACGGTTTAAAAAGGATATTAAATCGGGGCAATCACAATTGAAAAAATTAGAACGCCAATTGAAAAAGATTAGATAATCTTTTGATCTACGAAAAAAATTCTTTATATTTAATAAATTAATAAAAGGTAATAGATGAGTATATACGATGAAAATGCTACGCAGCCGGTGGAGCAAGAAGATGAAAAAGAAAATGGCTCATTGTATGAGGCCTTACATAATCAATTAGCTACATTAGTTGATTATAATGATTCAATAATATTTCTTAATGATGAAATAACTGATACTACATTAACAGATCTTATTATACGTATGCGTAGTTTATTGCAAAATCGTGAAGATAAAACAGCACCTGTTAATTTAATGATCAATTCTCCAGGTGGTGATGTTCATGAAATGTTAGGTATTATTGATTATATTGAATCATTAGATGTTAAAGTGAATACAATTTGTAGAGGTAGAGCCTTTTCCGCGGCGGCTATTATTTTATCATGTGGTACTGGTACAAGAATGATGAGTAAACGTTCAACAGTTATGTTTCATCAATCATCTAGTTTCTTAGGAGGTAAAATGAGTGATATATCTGCATACTTAGATAACGTAAAGAATATAGAAAAGACTATATATGATATATTAGCAGAAAAAACTAATAAAGACCAAGCTTGGTGGAAAGATAATATGAAATCAGATTTATACTTAACCGCGGAACAATTAAAAGAATATAACGTAATTGATACAATAATATGAAATTAACAGCCGATCAAATAGCACAGAATTGGGACGAATTATTAAACGTCATAAAAACAGAATTTACAGGAACTCGTAAAGATAAATTATTAGCAATGTATACTGATTTAGAAGACCGCATGGCTATGGCTCCAGCTTCTTCTTATAGCCATTTTCATAATGCCTTTGCTGGCGGTTATGTTGAACATGTTTTACGTGTAATAAAATGTGCTAAAAAGGTATATGACTTATGGACGGATATGGAAGCTGATATGTCTGGTTATACGCGCGAAGAACTTATTTTTACTGCATTAAATCATGATATTGGTAAAATGGGATTTCCAGGAGATGGTAACGAAGTTTATCAATGGAATGACTCTGAATGGCATAGAAAGAATCAAGGCAAAGAATATAAAATTAATCCTAATAATCCATTTACATTAGTAAATGACTTATCTATTTGGTTATTACAACATTATGGAATAGAAATATCATGGAATGAAATGTTAGGTATTAAATTAACAGATGGATTATATGATGATTCCAATAAACCATATTTTATTTCTAGATCCGCAGATGCTAAATTAAAAACTAATTTAGGGTATGTAATGCACCAAGCTGATTGTATGGCAGCGAGGATAGAGTATGAGCGTTGGAATAATAATAAACCTATTACTACTAATACACCTAAAAAGAAAATAACAAATCCGCAAACACAAATCAATGCTAATAAAATGTTTAACGATTTATTTGGAGATTAATATGATAACAACAATTATAATATTATCAGTACTATTACTAATTTCGGTATTTGTAAATTTTAATCAAATACGTAAACAAGAAGCTAACGAATCATATATTGAAGAATTAGAAAATTCAAATACAGAATATTATCAATTTTTTACAACTTTAAAGTCGCGAATGAACGAATCTAATTCAAAATTAAAACAAATTGACCGATTAGGATCTTTTGAATCAGATGATGAAACCGGATTTATATTTGATGAATTGCGTGATATAATTGAAAACCTCAATAAAGGATTTTAATGGAAACACTTAGCCCAGTTGATAAATTTTATGAATGGTTAGAAAAAGAATTATCAGATATAGAATCGAATGGTCCAAAAAAACGTCGTGGTAGAAAACCTACAAAAAATATGTATTTCACATACATGACAGATCAAGCGATTATTGCATATAATAAAGAATCTAGTTATGCTAAACGTAATAAAGTATTTCGTGAGCATATTAATTATCCTTTTAATAAATTAGTAGAAAATATTTATCATACATTTAGATTTTCGTATTTTGATGTACCTTATGAAGATGTTAAAGCAGAAGTAGTAGCATTTTTAACAGAAAAAATAGGAAAGTATCAAGAAGGGAAAGGAAAAGCTTTTTCTTATTTTTCTATTGTTGCTAAAAATTATCTTATTATACAAAATAATGCAAATTATGCAAAATTAAAATTACGTAGTGAACCATCTGAGATAGATGCTAATAGAAATATTAGTGCAGAGGTATCATTAAATGATCATCAAGAATCGTTACGAGATTTTACCGATTTATGGGTCAATTGGTATGATACTCATATTAATACAATATTTGTTAATAAACGTGATATCATTGTAGCCGATACAATACTTGAATTATTTAGAATACGAGAGAATATAGAAAACTTTAATAAAAAGGCATTATATATTCTAATTAGAGAACGTACCGGATTAAAAACACAAAATATTACAAAAGTACTCAATGTAATGAAACGAGATTATATGAAAATGTATACTGTTTATCGTAAATCAGGTCATATAGTCGATTCAACAAATCTTTGATATTTATATAAAAGGATTATCATGAGTACAGAATTTGAATTATTTAATGGAACAAATTTTTCTGATTTGATGCGTGATATTTATCATAATTCAAAAAAGAAGTCTAGACAGATCGATGGATTGATAAAAGAACTACAACCATTAATTAAAAATACTGGTGATGCCTCTGTATTAGTTCCCATGATAAAAGATTATCTAGAAGTATCTGTTAAAAACGATGATGCCTTAGTAAAATTAGCCGCAGTTGTACAACGTTTAATATCTGCTACAAATAAAGAATCCGATGATAGTGAGTTTGGTTTATCCGATGAAGAACGTCGACAATTATTAGAAGAAGCAGAATCTGAAGTTAAAAAATTGCAAGCAGATAATAAGGAAAATAATGCCGAACAATATAAATCTACAGATCGGTCAAGTAGTACAGACAGATGATAAAATTCAATATGATAAATTTCAGGATAAAAATAATATAGATTTACTTCCTGGATCTGTACGTGTGCGATTACGTAGTTCAACAACTGCATTAGCTAGCGAAGTAATTGCTTTGCCAGCAAATCCAAATTATTTAAATGTACCATTATATGGTGAACAAGTAATTATATTTTCTGCCATTGATGGTAAAACTCCTAATACAAAAAAAGAACAATATTATTATTTACCATATGTAAATACACATGGCCAAGTTAATAATGGCATTATGCCATTTATTCAAGATACTAAAGCTAAATCAAATTCATATTCCACATCTGGAATATCTTCTACTTCTAAATCAAAAAAGCCAGAACAGATATCATTTGAAGAAAAAGATATAGTTACTATACAACCATATCAAGGAGATACAATATTACAAGGCAGATTTGGATCATCATTAAGATTTTCTAGTACTCATAAAAAGTTAGATAAATATTTACAATCTCCTATATGGGAAGGATCAACAGTAGGCGACCCGTTTATTGCATTGACATGTGGTATTGACGGTGCTACAAAAGATGATTATTACACCATAGAAAATCCGGATAAAGATGCAAGTTTAATTTATTTATCTTCAACGCAAAAAATAAATAATTTAAAATTGGCTCAACAAAAAATTGGTCAAAAAACTAAACCTTTATCTTCGTATAAAAACCCTCAAGTAATTATATCATCTAATCGATTAATATTTAATGCACGAGAAGATGAATTAATATTAGCATCTAAAAAAGATATTAAGTTAGCAACTCCAAATTGGTCTGTAGATGTTGATAATTTAGTAACTCAATTAGAAGCATTAGTAACTGCAATAACTAAGATGACACATCCTACTGGTGTTGGCCCTTCTGGTCCACCTATAAACATTGCTGACTTTGCAAAGATATTAACAGAGATAAAACTAATGAAACAATAATGAATAAACCATCATGGCTTTCAGCTGAGCTTCAAGGAATAATAGATAATAATAGTCCATTAAATGGTCTAAAATTAGGTATTGTACTGGCTAAATTCTCATTGACTATTATTCCTCCTACATTAGGCGCGGCTACTGGTATCATTCCTGCAATGCGTGCATATAACTCAGCACGTATATATGGCAAAGTTAAAGGTATTGAAGATGCGGTAAATACATTTGCTAAACAAAATGCAAATGGAATGTCTCCTATATCAACTGGATTATTTACTGGAATTGCTCCACCTCCTCTTAAAGGTACTCAGCCATTATATGATATTGTACGTGATTTAAAACAAGACAAAAAATTTTTATGTGATGCATTAGCAAAAGCTATTTACATAAATTGGACTTTAGGTAAATCAATTTTTACTCCATTTGGAACTACTATACCTACATGGAATATTCCATTTCTTTCAAAAAAGATTAAAGATGAAGCAAAAGATCAAGGAGTAGATATTGATCAAATTATTCTAAATGCTAAAACAGAAGTTAGATCTGCAGTTCAATCATCTATTACTCAAGCAACGCGTGAAATTACATCATATGATACAGATGAATACCAAATACGATTAGATCAATTCAATTAATTATCAACCTAATTTATTAATGTAACATATTTATTAAAAAGGATAATACTATGAGCTCAAAATCATTTGTAAAGTTATTACGAAAAATTATAAAAGAAGAAGTTCGAGGAGCAGTACGTGAAGTATTGAATGAACAAAAAGTTAGCCATAATCAAATTATCAACCATGGTATGAATTTATCTGAAATTACAGAAAATCCAATGCCAAATCGTCCGATTGCTAAAAAACAGTTTACAAAAAATTCAATGTTAAATGATTTATTAAATGAAACAGCTAATACTGTTCCATCTCAGGAACAATTAGATTGGAATACGATGAATTTTAAATCTGAAATGGCAGATGCTTTTGGTATGAATGCAGGACCTACTGCTCCATTAACGACGACAGGTATTAATGGAGAGGCAATTAATATGAATAATCAATCAGTAGCATCCACAATGAATGCTATGACAAAAGATTATTCCGCATTAATGAAAGCTATAGATAAAAAGCGTGGTAAATAATGGCTAGACCAGTATATAAATACCAACCACGTAACGAATCACCGGATGTAGCTATCGGTATTATGTTACCGTTTAATAATTCTAGTAAATCAAAACCTGTTACTTCGAATTATGCATCTGGCAGCATTGCTGGTGGTATAGTATTTGCTCAATCATATACTACACAAGATCAAGTTGTTTCAAATTTAAAAAATTTGTTGTTAACACGTAAAGGTGAACGATATATGCAACCTAATTTTGGTACTAATATTTATGATACTCTTTTTCAAAATAATGTTGATGATTTGCGATTAACTCTTAAAGATAGTTTAATAGAAGATATTGAATATTGGTTACCATATATCAATGTAAATGATGTTGTTATATCTAGTAGTACTGATATGCATGCATTATCAATTATGTTAAAATTTACAATAACTAATATTGGTTCAGAAATGGTAATTAATATATTAGCATCAGAAAATGATTTTACTGTATCGGATGCAACTCCGTCATTAGAATTACAACAAATTAGTAGAGTATATTAAGGAAAGGTTAACTCATGAGCGATTTAATTAAAAAAGATGTGAAATATTTAAATAAAGATTTTGCTCAGTTTAGACAAAATTTAATAAACTTTGCAAAAAATTATTTTCCGGATACATATCAAGATTTTAACGAATCTTCTCCTGGTATGATGTTTATAGAAATGGCATCATATGTTGGTGATGTATTATCATACTATACAGATACATCTTTCCGCGAATCATTACTAAATTCAGCGCAAGAAGATTCTAATGTATTAGCTTTATCTCATCTTTTTGGATATAAACCAAAATTAAATTCACCAGCAACATCTAAATTAGATGTGTTTCAATTAGTAATTGCATCTGGTTCCGGAGAAAATGCGGCGCCTGATATGTCATATGCTTTATCAATTGACTCTAATATGGAATTAGAAAGTGAAGAAGGTGTAAAATTTAGAACAGTACAGCCAATTGATTTTAACGATGATCCAGAAATATCTGTATATGAAATTGATGGAGATAAAAATGTTGCTCGATATCTTTTAAAGAAACAAGTTAGTGTTGAATCTGGTGAAATAAAACAATTGGAATTTTCGTTTGATAGTCCTAAACCATATGATCGAATAACATTGCCAGATACAAATGTAATTGATATTGTAAGTATAATAGATTCTGCAGGTAATAATTGGTATAACGTTGATTATTTAGCACAAGATACTATTTTTGAAGATATTGCAAATATACCATTTAATGATCCAACTTTATCTAAATTTAGATCTACTGTACCTTATATCTTAAAACTGCGTAAAACACCTAGAAGATTTATTACTCGGTTACGTGATGATAATCGTTTAGAGATACAATTCGGATCTGGCATTTCTTCTGATTTAGATGAAGAAATTATTCCTAATCCAAAAAATGTTGGAATGGGATTAGAATACCTTAAGAGAACAACAACTGATTCGATTGATCCTACTAATTTTTTATATACTAGTACATATGGTATAGCTCCTTCAAATACTACATTAACAGTGCGTTATACCGTAGGAGGAGCTGTAACAGATAATGTAGGAGTTAATTCGATAACAAAGATAAATTCTATATCATATTTAAATGAAACAAATATAGTAGATTTATCAGATTCAAAACAATCAGTTGCTGTTACAAATTCAGAACCAGCAACTGGTGGGAAATCTAAAGATAATATCGAAAGTATTCGTCAAAATGCCATGGCAGCATTTGCGGCTCAAAATAGAGCAATTACTAGAGAAGATTATATTGCAAGAGTATATGCCATGCCATCACGATTTGGTTCGGTTGCAAAAGCATATATTGTAGGAGATACTCAAATTAACGTATCAGATCAAACATATCCATCTGATATAATTGATAATCCATATGCGTTAAATTTATATTTGTTAGCATATAACACGTCCGGTCAATTTGTCGAAGCGAATCAGGCTCTTAAAGAGAATATAAGAACTTATATATCACAATATCGTATGTTAACAGATGCTATAAATTGTAAAACAGCATTTATAATTAATTTAGCTGTTGACTTTGAAATTATTACACGTCCTAATTTTAACAGTAATGAAGTAATACTTGCATGTATTGCAAAACTAAAAACATTATTATCAAATGAAAGAATGCAAATAAATGGACCGATTGATATTTCTAGCCTGATTTCATCGCTTGATAAAGTTAATGGCGTACAAAGTGTTGTAGATTTTGATTTTACAAATAAAGTAGGTGGTGTATATTCTTCAAATATTTATGACGTAAAATCAGCTATTAAAAATAATATTTTATATCCTTCTTTAGATCCTTGTATATTTGAAATAAAATATCCAAATGATGATATAAAAGGAAGGGTGATTAAACCTTAAGGAGATTAAATGTATAGAATATTTTATGCAGAAAAGGATGCGACTTTATACGAACGGTACCCAGAACAAAATTCTGGTATTGACCAAATTTTAGAATTAACAAAAAATGTATCTGGTTCTAAAATTGAAGGTAAGATTCGTAACAAGACATATAATTCTAGAATATTAATCGATTTTGGTTCGGAAATTACTAATTTAACCACAGCTGTTACTAATGGGAAAATTCCACCAATTGGTACCGGTAATACATCTGCTTCTATATATCTATCTTTAAGATCGTCAGATGCTTCTGATTTGTTACAAACATATAATTTACAAGCATTTCCAATATCACAATCATGGGAAAATGGAAATGGATATAAAAATGATACTCCTAAAACAACAAATGGTGCATCATGGTATTATCGAAACTCAAAAGATCAAGCAACATATTGGAGAACGGGGTCTGCTCAATATAATTGGCAACCATCAGCTACTGAAAAACATTTAGGTGGTGGTACATGGATTACCGGTTCATTATATGAAGCATCTCAATCATTTGAAAATCAGATACCTGATATACGTATGGATGTAACTGATATAGTAAATAATTGGGTTAAAGGTAATATTTCTAATCATGGATTTATAATTAAACGTACAAAGGATGATGAATTATCTGGTGATGTGTTAGGTTCAATTAAATTTTTTGGTAGAGAATCGCATACTATTTTTGTACCAAGATTAGAAGTAATATGGGATAATACATTATTTACAAATACATCTTCTGCTCAAATCACATCCGACTCATATGTTCCATATTTTAAAAATATAAAATCAGAATATAAAACATCAGAAATAGCGAAGTTTAGATTAGGCGTACGTCCAGAATTTCCATCAAAGACATATGTAACATCCTCATATTATTTAACTGGAGAACGATTACCTACATCATCATTTTATAAAATTTTAGATACTGAGACTAAAGAAACTATTATTTCATATGATGTATTAGGAACTAAAATTGACTGTGATGTAAATGGTAGTTTCTTTAAATTAAGAATGGATTCATTTATGCCAGAACGATATTATCAAATAGAATTAAAGATTGAAAGAGATGGCGGCGATGATATACAAGTATTTGACGATTTTTATTTTAAGGTTATTAATTAATGATAGATCGATCGAAATATAGAGAATATAAATTAGTACAGACTCGCATACAAGGTAAGTTAGATTCAGAGTTTGAATTTTTTGATACTATAGTTGGAGTCGGTACCGATATAAGTACAGATGAATTTATTTCTGATGTAAAATTATCTGGCGATTTCCATGATGCATTAATTAATAATGAAGTTCAGATTGCTTTAAAGTCTGGTAATATAGAACCTATACTAATTCCTGATTATAAAACGTTAGAGGTAATGTTAGTAGAACGTGGACTAACATATAATGCAATACGTATTCAAACAAATATAGATGAATTTATATATGATGATTTAAATGAATTGGCATCCCGGTTATCAGAATATAATAATGTTATTCGTTTTGAATCTGGTTATAAGCCGGCTTTTCCATTCTTTAGAGATCCAGGAGATTATATTGATGGTAATGATTATGATGAACAAGTATATCAGAAACAAACATATTTAGAAAAACTTCGTGCGCAATATGAAGGCGAAATGATTGTATTAAATGATTTTAATGCTGATATTATAGTAGAATCTGTAAGAATGATGATTTACGGTGAATGGAGATCTATTGCATATGCAACTACACAGAACGGGCGGCCTTTTCCAGAGTCAACCACATTAGAATATTATAATCATATTAATGGTTTAGGATTAGATTATGATGCAACAGCAGACTGGTATGATGATAATTCAATATTAAATGTAATGATCGATGAAGGGGTGATTACTAATTTACAAGATGATGGATTAAGTTCGCCAGTTTGGAATGATTTCAATCATTATGAATATGATGAAGGAGGTCGTCGTGGTATAAGTAATACAGATTATGTACAAGTTGCTAGATATCAACGATATATTAATACAACAAACAATGAAGTATTTGATTTAGAATATATGCAGCCATATGAACCGGAAGGATCTGAGTTGTATTATGATGAGTATGCTGGTTGGAATGATTTAGTATCAAATAATTCTAGTCAACAATCTGAACCTAATGTAAGAAGATCAGTACTCATAGATCGTAATAATTTACCGGAACGTGTAGTATCTCAAGTTCGAAACGTGAGACGATTAGGAAGATAAATGGCAAAAAATATCATAAATAATATAGAAGATGTTTTAATTAAAGATGGCATAGTTGAATGTCATTATTATACACCAGGAGATTCTCCTCGGTATATTGTAGGCGGTGTTATTGAAAATCATTTATTTGATACATCAACACTTCTTGTAAATCATAATGCAGTTTTAAATTCTTTTAATATTCGTCGAGGAAAATTTGATGTTAATATAAACATATATAATCCATTATTAGGCTCTGTAGATTTCCCAATGATATTCCTTAAAGAGATATCTCCAGATCGCCGTGAATTAAAACTTGAACATGTGGTAGTTGATGATCCTGAAAATCATGACGGAATGTTACAAGAATTTGTTGATAATTTAACTGTCGATGCAGAACCCGTATTAAATTTTGGTGATGATCAACTTGTAAAAATTATTAATCAAATAGTAATTGATGATGAATTAATAATACGATTATTAGAACCGTTACCGGCAGACATTGAAGAAGGCCAATCTGCTTGGATTGTCGATGAAATTGCAGATACATTTAATGATACTATAACTATAAGTTCAGAAGATAAAGGTTTTGATTCATATACAGAATTACTTGGACCAAACTTTAATATTGAAACGTCATATGGTACTATTACAGAAACAGATTTTGAATCATGGAATTCATTATTAAATGCAAATACAGCTACATCTCAAAATATTATTGATAAAATGTTTTCCGGATCTTTATCAGGTGTAAAATTAGGGATAGATTATTCCGGACTTAATAATTTTATACAGTTTTCATCTGCTAAAGAACGTGTTGCAAATTTTAAATATAAATTAGAATTAATTGAATATTATGATAATCGTATTAGTATATTAAACGATACTTCTGGATCGGATATTTCTGCATTGCAAAATAATGTGGCTATAAATACTAATAGAAAAAATGATGTTATAGGATCATTTGATGGTTTCGAACGATGGTTATACCATGAACCAACGTCTAGTTTATTTACGCATCAAACAATGTATGAATCGGAAGAATATGAAATAGAAGGTGGGCGTATAGGATCACAATTATATCGTATTCCATCATGGCCTAAATATATATCTGATGGTAAATATGTTTTGCATACTACAACTTCACCATTGGCAACCAATTGGTATACAAATGTATCTGCTACAGCTTCATTATACGATTCAGAGAATAATAATTCGTTACAAAAAACAATACCAGAACATATACGGCGAGATGAAAATAATTCTCAATATGAATTATTTGTTAATATGATAGGACATCATTATGATATTATATATTCATATATTAATAATTTATCAAAAATATATAAACCAGAAGAACATCCAGAATTAGGGCAAAATAAACATGTATTATATCAAGTTGCGAAATCATTAGGATGGAATTTATCAGATGGTAATCAAGCTTCAGCATTATGGCAGTATAAATTAGGTGTATCATCTGGTTCTGGACAATTTGCTAGTACTGGATCATTATTTTCTAAATCAGATGAAATAATTACAACTGATATTTGGCGTAGAATAGTTAATAATTTACCGTATATACTTAAAACTAAAGGTACTACAAGGTCTTTAAAAGCTTTATTAAATATATATGGTATCCCGCAGACTTTACTTTCTATAAGAGAATATGGAGGTCCTAAAGTTGCAGATGATGTACCGGCAATTATCGAAGATCGTTTTGTATATGCATTACATTTTGATTCTGATGCACATTTAGAAATTCCTAATAATTGGGTTTCAAGTAGTATCGGAACATGGGGAATTGATAGAGGTGAAATTCCAATATTAACTCATGAATTAAGATTCCGTCCAGATAAAAAACAGAATATGGCTTTAATGAGTAATCGTATTAATGATTCGATTCAATCATGGGCTATAGCGCTGCAATATACTAGTTCATATTCTGGAAGTGATAAATATGGAAGACTACATTTTGTAATGCCGACTGGTGCTGGTAAAGCATCCGCATCAATGACAAATTACTTTCCAGTATATGATGGTAATCTTTGGAATTTAAGTGTTGGAATTGATACATATAATACTAGTTCAAATACCGATACTACATATACTGTTAGATGTCAGCAAGCATCTGATTATATTACAAATAAAATTGTACATTCAGCTAGTATTAATTTAACACCATCAGTAGATACACATCAAATGTGGGCATCAGCTTCAGATGGAACAAATTCTCATATATTACGGTTAGGAGGAGAAATTAATGGCATTGATACGTATGCAGTTAAAGCTACTTTATCAGCTTCATTTGGAGCTCCTATTAATAGTGCTAGTATTTATAATGGAAATCCTATAACAAATAATGATAGATATTCAAATATATTTCCTGGTACATTTACTGGTTCTATGCAAGAATACCGAAGTTGGCTCGAGGTGGTAAATGATGTTAGTTTTGATTTACATACATTTAATCCAACTTCGTATGTGTCTAGCATTTCTCCTACTTCATCATTTGATACATTGATACGACATTATCCTTTTGGTACAGATTTAAAAACATTCGATTGTTCTGGAGCTCCTAGTAATTATCGATTTACATCGAGTCATCCAAATCAAGCAATACAAGATTTTTCACCACCATTTACAGATCAAAATAATACATATGCATCCGCTAGCGGATTCCAAACTCCTGTCAGTGAAATACGTGGTAACTTTGTACCAGTTAATGAAACGTATTATATACAAGGTGTATCAATCGGTGGTAGTTTACCTAGATCACAAAAAATACGTTTAGAAGATAACCAATTAATTAATAATTTATCACCGGTACAAAATGCAGAACGTTCTAGATTTGATAGAGCTCCAATTGATACAAACCGTATAGGTTTATTCTATTCCATGGCAGATCAAATTAATAAAGATATTTTTAATCAAACTGGTGATGTTGATGTTGATAATTTTATAGGAAATCCAGAAGACCAATTTAAAATTGATTATCCTGATTTAGATTCTTTTTCAAAAGAATACTGGAAAAAATATACTGATAGAAATGATGTTAATGCTTTTATAAGAATTTTCAGTCAATTTGATTTTGCTTTATTCGATCAAATGAAACAATTATTACCAGAACGAGCAGATGAAGCCATGGGATTATTAGTAGAACCACATGCAATTGAAAGAGCAAAAGTTAGATTAGTAAGACAACCAGAATTTACCAATCCACAGTATGATGCATTAATACCAGAACAAATACCTAGCTCAAGCGCAGAAAGTATTAATTATGAAGCTTCTATATCATTTGATGAAAGTATAATATCTGGAATATCGATATATCAAACAGCGTCGAATGGTTATGTTGATAGCAATTATTTAATAAATGTACAAGTTTCACAAACTGGTAGCCATACCGGGTCTGTTAATGAAGGATTTGTTTTAAATTCTAGGACTAGTGATATATACACAACTGAAACATTTTTTTATAGTTCACCTGAAAGTGCATCGGTAGGACAATATTTTAGCAGATCATCTGCGGCAGGAACATATCGCGATGATGTTTTCATAATGCCAGAAAATCAAAAATATGCAGGTAGTAAAATAACCGGACCAGGAATTAACCAAGCATCAATATATCCTCAATTAGATTTTAAACCAATTATTGAAGTGTATTCTGTTAATCCTAATCAATTAATTTATAATGAAACGCCACCACCAGATGGTGTAGGAACATTACGTGTAGAGTAAAGGCATGGTAAATTTACCAATAAGCATATTTATTAAAAAGTAGGATAAGATATGGGATATTTAAATAATAGTTCAATAACAATTGATGCAATTCTGACAAAAAAAGGTAGAGAATTGTTAGCACGTGGACGTGATGAATTTGTAATTACACAATTTGCATTAGCAGATGATGAAATTGATTATGATTTATATAATCCAGAACATCCTAGTGGTACTGCATTTTATGGTGCAGCAATAGAAAATTTACCAATGTTAGAAGCATTGCCAGATGAAACACAGATGATGAAACATAAATTAGTTACATTACCAAAAGGTACTGCACGTATACCGGTAGTATCTGTAGGACAAACAGCTATAACATTGCAATCTAACCAAACTACTGTTATTAAACCTGATACGGTTAATTTTTCTGGTGGTAATAGACAATTTGGTTATACAGCAATATTATCAGATTCTGATGTAGCTGAAATTAGAGCTACTCAAACAGTTGGCGGTGATGGAGCATCGGCATCAGTTCCTCAATTTATAGGAGATTCTGAGGCGGCTCAAAGTGTAACTATACAAGGTATGGAATTTGAAGTAATTGCAAAAGAACAATTTGATTCAAATAAAACAGCTACTATAATAATTATTGGAAATGAAACAGGTGGTAGAGTTTCAATTGATTTAACAGTTAAAAAATTAAGCGTATCGACGATTAAAAATAGAGGCAATCGTACTCGTACAAGATAAAGGATAATAAAAATGGCTAGACGAACTTATAGATCAAATTTTAGAGGTGCGCGTGCTGCAAATAAAGCACCTCGGCAAGCAACTCCGGTACGAGCTACTTCACCAGAACCTACCCGTCAACGTCAAAAGGCACCGGTTCCTACTCGAATAAGTAGTATATCGATAGAAGAACGTGCGCAGGAATTAGCTGATGAAATAATAGCACAACGCGAAGCCGAAGCTCGTACATCTAGATTAGGAAAAATATATACTCGGTTTGATGTTGTTGATGATGTATTAGCTAATAATGTTGAAACTGTAACGCGTGGATTATTTGCTGGTAATGTTGCAAGTTTAACAAGTATGTTTACATCTTCAAATTTAACAGATATTCAAAAAACATATTATCAGGAAATTTATAGTACCGGAGATCCTGCTTCTAATTCTTCTGCAAATGTAGAATTATCTTTAGCATATGGACATTTTAATGGTTCTGGGTCTAAAGATGCTGCAGGTAGTTTAAATAATGATACACCATCTAGAGCAATTTATAAACAATATGCTCAAGTATTATTAGGGCCAGATGATAAAAAGTTTACCATTAATGGATCAGATACAGATTCAATTTATGTATTAAATTTTAACCGCGCACGTATGCGAGAAAAAGTAGATCCAGGAAATTTTGAAATAACATTAGCTCAATTATCTGGTTCATTAGGACCATCGGTACCAAATGCTGCTCATACTGGATCTCATGTAAAAATAGCTGGTAAAGATTTATATATACAATTAATTGATGATTCGTCATTAACATCTGCTACTTTAGGAGAATCAGGTCAAGTTTATAATATAGTATCTGGTTCATTAGATGGAGCAGGTATGTATTTAAATAGCGGTGATACTGTAAATTACGGATTATTATATCCACAACATGGTGTTGCAATATTAGATGCTCGACAATTAGATAAAGTACATGCATCTGGAGGAGTTAATTTCCATACTGTTACTGGTTCTCAAATACAAGGTGAAAATGCTGTAAAATTATTTACATCAATTTCTAGTTCAGCTGGAGTAGTAGGCGGATCTATTACTGGTGGTATTCAGGCTCGTTCCGCGGAAGCAGTTAAATCAACATATTACTTTGTTAGAGCTAAAAATGCTGAATTTAATTATTCCAATAATCCTTCTTTTGTTACTGGATCATTAGGTCAATTATCTTTTAATTCATTTAAAAATGATCCTCAAACTTTTATTACATCAGTTGGATTATATAATGATAGACGAGAGTTATTAGCAATCGCTAAATTAAGTCAGCCTTTATTGAAAAATTACACTAGAGAAGCGTTAATAAAAGTAAAATTAGATTTTTAAAATAATAAATGATATGATATGCCAGTTATTCCAAGTGTTTTCAGACCAATACGATCAAATGATTTTCAGCGACGAGCATTTAAATCATATAAAACATATCGAATAACTAGCACTGCATTTACTACATCATCTGGATATGTTCATCATAATGGTATATATCGTAAATTACCAATTAATATAGGACATGCAGCAGAAACCTTTCCAGTCAATTCATTAGATGGTACAAATCAACATGTGATTTGGCATAGTTTAGATCATAGGTATTATGGAGATCCGTATAACCCAGTTAAATCTAATGAATTAACTAACGCAACTGTTACGGAAAAACATTTATATGAATCAGCATCATGTTTAGTTGCGCCATATTTAGAAGTAGGTGAACGTATTAAACCGGGTACAGTTACAGGAACATTTACTAATGGACATTCATATACATTACAAGATGATGGTTACGGTAATTTACGTGATACCATAATATCAACAGCTAGTTTTGCATCATCTAGCCGTAATATTTTTCATATGTCATTTAATAAAGAATTTGGTAATAAAGGCCCGGTACAAAAACAATATAAAACTAGCAATTTTAAAGAAGAAGATGGTATTGGTATAAATATGACCGGTGGTGTAACTCAAACTTCTGGTAATTCATTTAAAACTAATAATAAAACGTTTATACGTGTTCCTCATGAGGAAACATTTAATAAATTTAATTATTACGATGATTGGTCTATATCATTCTGGATATATAATTCAGTAGTCAAAAATAGACCTATTATATCAAAAGGTGGTGTACGTAAACAACTTTATATTGATAAAAGAAATAGTTTAACTAAATATCGCGATAAGACGGTTAATATGCCAAGTATTACATCATCTTACTCTAACATACGTACACCATTTGTAATTGGTGTTGCTAGGCCTGCAGGTAATGGACTATCAGGCTCTGTTCATTTTCATGCATCTGATGGTACGCGTGAACTTCATATATCATCATCAGCTGCAAATTATATATCATCGAATTTAGAATGGCAGCATGTATGTATACGTAATTCAGCTTCATTATGTCAAATGTTTGTTAATGGAAATTCTGCAGGTACTACATCAGGATCATTACCTATAGGTGTAACATCAAATAATGATGATATTATAATAGGTAATTTTATTTCTGGAAGTCAAAGTATAACAAATGATAATTATATAGCAGAAATTCGTATGTATGATTATGCGGTATCCAATACAGAAATTAATTCACTATCAAATCGTCATTATTTATCTGGTTCATTATTTCAAACAAATGTAGCGGGTAATGTATTTTACCGTAATGGCGAAATGGTAATTTCATCGCCTATGTCAAAATATAATACCGGATCCGGTGGTTTCGGTAATACATTTAATGTTTCATATAAAGGTACTCATACTATATATGAAAATGAAGTACTAGTACGTGTACCAAAAGATCAATTCAATGTTTCGATGAATCCTACTGCCACATTCACGCCTGCTACAAATAAAATTTTATCTCAAACAGAAGAAGGGCATGCATTACCAGGAGATACACGTAAAACTATGTTTACATCAAAACAAGTTAATCCATATATTACTACAATTGGATTATATAATGATAAAGCTCAATTATTAGCAGTTTCAAAATTAGCTCAACCGGTGCAAAAACGTGATGATATTGATATGAATTTTATCGTTCGTTGGGACTACTAACATATTTATATTAAATAGGAACAAGTTATGGCATGGAAACGTAAATCTAAGATACGTGCAAACGCAATTAAACACGGTTATAGAAGTGGATTTGAACATCGAGTATCAGCTCAATTAAATGAAGCAGAAGTTAAATTTGGATATGAAGATACGGTTATAAAATATATCAAACCAGAAACAAAACATACTTATACAATTGATTTTACTTTACCAAATGGAATTTTAGTTGAGACAAAAGGTCGTTGGGTTTTAGAAGACCGTAAAAAACATTTACTAATTAAAAAACAACATCCAGAATTAGATATACGAATAGTATTTCAATCAGCTCGTACAAAAATACGTAAAGGTTCAAAAACAACATATGGTGATTTTTGTGATAAACATGGAATTCCATGGGCAGAAAAAAGTATACCAGAAAGTTGGTTAAAAGGTTGATCTTACGAAATATTTTTGATATATTCAATGTATAATTAAATTTTCATGAAAGTTAATCTTGAAATGAAACATTGTTATAGTATATGACAATGCTAATATATTAATATAATATTAATGAGCAAATTCTCTGTAATTACACTTTTAGAATCCGTATTAGGTAAAGGTAAAATAAACTCTAATGATAATATTGCATTTCATTGTCCTTTCTGTCCTACTACTAAAAAGAAAATGGAAGTTAATGTTGTTTCTCAACATTGGCATTGTTGGGTATGTAATGCCGCTGGAAGAAAATTAACTGTATTATTTCGTAAGTTAAATGTCCAACGAGAAAAAATATCGCGGTTAATTCAATTACTCGATGACGTTGAATACCGTCCTACAAAAACAACAACAGATACACCTGTTATACAATTACCCGAAGAATATAAACCATTATGGAAAATTGATACAAAATCTCCGGAGTATCGTAATGCTATATATTATTTAAAGAATAGAGGTATTACTATATATGATATACTTAAATATAGAATAGGATATTGTACCAATGGATTATATAATGGTAAAATAATTATTCCAAGTTATGATGCAAATGGTAGTTTAAACTATTTTGTAGGACGTGCATATTATGATACTGATTATAAACATAAGAATCCAAATGCATCAAAAGATATTGTAGGATTTGAATTACATATTAATTGGAATATGCCAATTATATTAGTAGAAGGTGCATTTGATGCAATTGCAATTAAACGTAATGCAATTCCATTGTTTGGTAAAACAATATCAAATACTCTTAAAAAACGTATTGTCGAAAAAGGTGTTAAAGAAATATATATTTGTTTAGATATGGATGCACGTAAACAAGCATTAGAAGCCGCGGATTATTTCATGTCAAATGGATTAGAAGTATATTTTGTAGACCTACCTGATTCAGATCCTAGCGAATTAGGATTTAACCGAATAAAATATGAAATTGAACATACTGTAATGTTAACTCAAGAAAAATTAATGGAACAAAAGATATTATGCACAATATAGATATTGGAATTGAAAAGATTGATAAAATTTATCACATTGCAGATGTACATGTTAGAAATGTTAAACGTCATAAAGAATATAGATTAGTATTTAAACGTTTGTATTCGTATATTAAAAAAACAAAAACGCTTGATTCATTAATATATGTGGCCGGTGATATTGTACATGCAAAAACAGATATGTCACCTGAACTTGTATCTGTAGTTTCAGATTTCTTTAAACAATTAGCAGATTTAGCACCTACTATAGTAATTACTGGTAACCATGATTGTAACCTAAATAATAACTATCGCTTAGATGCATTATCTCCTATTGTTAAAGCCTTAAATCATCAAAACTTACACTATCTTAAAGACAACGGTGTATATAGTATGGCCGGAGTACACTTTAACGTAATGTCGGTGTTTGATAAGCCGTCAGATTATATAAAAGCTGATAGTTTTGAAGGAGATTATAAAATTGCATTACATCACGGTTCAGTACATAATGCATCAACAGATGCCGGATTTGTATTAAGTAATACTCATGTTACAACTGAAATATTTAAAGGACATGATTTAGTATTATTAGGTGATATTCATAAACCACAATTTTTAGATGATGATAAAACTATAGCATATGCCGGCTCATTAATACAACAAAATCATGGAGAAGCATTAGACCATGGAATAATGGTATGGGATTTAAAATCTAAACAATGTGAATTTATTGATATTGAAAATGATTATGGATATTATACATTTCATGTAGATGCTGGTAAAATAACAAATCCTAGCGATAAAATACCTTTACGTCCTAGATTGCGATTTAAAGTGAAAGATACCGATTCTGCAACGTTGAAACGAATAATCGCAGATGTTAAATCTCAATACAAAGTACAGGATATTGCGTTACAAAAAGTCAATGCATTGAATACAACTGATTCAAAAAATAAAATTAATTTTGGTAATATACGTGATGTTGAATGGCAAAATAAAGTAATTACAGATTATTTAACAGATGAATATGCTTTAGATGATGAATTATTAGATACTGTTAGATATATTAATCGACAAGTGCATAGTAAATTACCAACAAGTACATTGACTAGAAATATAACATGGACGCCAAAACGTTTTGAGTTTTCAAATATGTTTAGTTATGGTACAAATAATTCCATAGATTTTTCAAACATGAATGGAACATATGGATTATTTGCTCCAAATGCTTCTGGTAAGTCAACATTATTAGATGCATTAGCATTCTGTTGTTTTGACCGATGTTCGCGAACAAAAAAAGCAGCCCATGTATTAAATAATAAAAAATCTAATTTTCAATGTAAATTTGAATTTGATTTAGGAAAATATACATATTTTATTGAACGTAAAGCAAAGAAACAAAGTAATGGCCATGTTAAATTAAATGTAGATTTTTGGCGTATTGATGAATCTGGTAATCATGAAAGTTTAAATGGCGAACAACGAGATTCTACAAATAAAAGTATAAGACAATATTTAGGTTCATACGAAGATTTTGTTTTAACTGCTTTATCATTACAAAATAATAATACTGGGTTTATTGATAAAACACAAAGAGAACGTAAAGATCTTTTATCTCAATTTTTAGATTTAGATATTTTTGAAAAACAATATTTAATTGGACATGAAGATATTAGAGAAACTGCGGCTTTAATTCGTGAATATAAAAGAAAAGATTTTTCAACAGATCTATCTGCAGCAAAAGATATTATATCTCAATTTACCGGTTCATATGAACAAATGAAATTAGATAAAACTGAACATGAAGAAATGAAATCAAATTTAAATGATATCATTTTTGTCATGACAAAAGAATTAAAAAAAGTTGATGAAACATTAGATCCGGATATCATCTCGAATAAAATTGAACAAGCTAAAATACAGTTACAAGAGTATATACAAGATAGAGATCAAAAAGCTGGCATGATCGTATCTAAAAAAGATTTGATAAATAATACACAATCTAAAATAGATTCAGTTGATGAAGATAAATTATATTCTGACATTGATATATTAAAAACATATATATCTGATGTTGAAAAATTAAAGAATGATTTAAAATTAAAACAACTTAAAATTCAGCATGCTCAAAAAATGGTTTCCAAATTAGATAAACATGAATGGGATCCAGAATGTAAATTTTGCATGGCTAATCCATGGCTTCATGAAACTAAACAAGTTGCAGATTTATTACCAAAATTAATTGACGAAGAACAACAAATATTATTTGATATAGATGATCTTGGAAATAAAATAGATGAATTACGAAAAGAACAACCACGTGAAAAGATAGATATGTTAAATGCATTTAAATCTGATGTCAATAAATGGAATCAATTATTAGCTACAATGGAACATGAACATAGTAAATGTGAATGGGATATTGAAACATTGTTTGTTAAAATTTCTGATTATAAAAAACAATTAACAAAGTCTAAGCGACAAAAAGATAATATTGAATTTAATAAAAAGAAAAATTCTGAAATTCAAGAAATACGTGATGAAATAACAACCGTAAATACTGAATTAAGTGGTTTAGATTCTAAATTATTAAATTTATCTGGTAAATTAAAAATGGCTGAAAAAAGTCGTGAAGATGCTGAATCAGGTATTAACAGATTAAAAACATTAGAACAACAATATCAAGCTTATGAATATTATCAAAAAGCAGTTAATCGTGACGGCGTACCGTACCATTTAATATCTAAAGCATTACCACAAATAGAATCCGAAATAAACAATATACTTAATCAGATAGTTGATTTTACTATGGTAATGGATACCGATGGTAAGAATATAAATGCTTATATTGTTTATGATGATGATAATTATTGGCCATTAGAATTGACTTCCGGAATGGAAAAATTTATTTCATCTTTAGCAATACGCACTTCATTAATTAATGTGTCAAATTTACCTAGGCCAAATTTCTTAGCAATTGATGAAGGTTTTGGAGTTCTAGATTCTGATAATTTAAATAGCATGTATATGTTGTTTGATTATTTGAAATCACAATTTGGATTTATAATGTGTATATCTCACATTGATGCAATGCGTGATATCGTAGATAAATTAATAGAAATCAAAAAAGTTAACGGATATTCTGAAATTGCATATGACTAATATTTATATGAAATAAAGGTAACGTATGGCTGCAGGTACATGGAATCAAGGTCGACTTGAAAAACGTGTTGAAAAAATTAAATTAAATGAATATCCAACGATACAATTTGAAGACGCATCATTAACATCAGAACAAGTATTTAATGTTGTAGAATTTCCAAATCGGTTTACAGCTGGAAAAAATTTAATAAAAATTCGTGCTTCTGCTAAGACATTAGTTAAAAATTCTACAATTCATATTGAAGTATTAGATTCTAATGGTGATCCAATGTATTATGAGCCACTTAATTATCTTGAACATGATGGTACTCGAGTAATTGCCATACATGTATATCCTGATAAAACAGCTCCTGGTATAGGTACTATTTATTTAGCTGGACGTATTAAAGAAACATTAGATACAGGTGAATCTGTACCATTTAGTAGAAATTGGAAAGATATAAATTATTATAATAATCCAAATATTATTTGGTCAAGAAATATTTCAATTGCACCAGAAAATTCAAAAAATAAAACAGAGATAATTTTTACACGTCCGTATCCAAAAGCAACTGTACGTGAACGTGTAAATAGATTTTTTACTCCGATTAATTTAACTGATGTTGCCGTAGATAAACCTGGTTCTGGTACAGTTACAATTTCAGCTATACCAAGTACAACTCAACCTCCAGTTTCAATAAAATCACCATATGCGGCAGCTTCTAAAGGCTCTTCTGGAGTTAAAAAACAAACAAATTTTGAAGGAGCTGCTTCTGCAAAAACTCCAATGAAATCAGTTGGAAAACAAGTAGTAGTAGTACCTAAAGTTAAAAAATTTAATACAACACCGGCTGATGAAGCGGCTAATAAAAAAGGCCAGCCGGTTGAAGTAGAAAGTGCTCAAATTGTTACAATATCAACGTTTAGTAGATTAGAAACTTCTGGATTTGTATTATCATCTTCCATGGAAGGAGGTACAATAACAATTGTGAATCCAAACGTTAATATGCTTCAAGGTAATAGTTTTATTGATACTGATGGACGTCTGATACCGGTATCACAACCAACAGATTGGGCAGGCGTTACTAGTTATGAACTAGGTGACCCATCAATACAACTTTCCGGAAGTTATACATTTGTCATCGATAAAATATTATCAAGTACAAAGGCAAATGTATTTTTAACTAATGGATTTAAAAATGAAGAAGAAAATACCTATGGAGCATTTTCTTTTATAACCATTGGTGCACAATCTCAATATGAAATAAAAGATATAAATGCGACATCAAATTTCACATGTAGTTATGTAGAACCATTCATATTATCAGAGACGCAGCAATCACAATCATTTGCCGAAATTGTATTATCAAATATTGAACCTGCAACTGGGGATGTACATAAAATTCAAACATTATATAAACCATCAGGTCAGTTTGGCGATTTTATAGATGCAGGATATGTGGAAGTTGAAGAAGTTGAAATTTTTGAAGACGTAACGTCATTTGAGTCAATACCAGGATTAGGTGTAGTATATAACCGTATTGGATTTTTTACTGATTTAGGTGATTTTAATAAATACTGGGAAACAACAAATGGATCTATTACTCCAGATGTTACATTAACACCATCATATGATTCTGATGTTTTATTAGATGGAATAGAATTTACTCCAGATTCTACATTTGATAATACTTCAAATCGTTTTGGATATATTCATTTAAAATCAGAATATCATGTAAAAGTATTTGAAGATACAAGATATGTATTATCATTTAATGCCGTGGCTGACGATACTACACATACATCTTCAGATCCGGATATTAAATATTCTCGTTTAGATGTTTATATTTCCGGAAGTAATTCATCTATAGAAACTGATTCCGAATACATTAATCAATATTTGATATCAAATTTAGATGTTGATAATAATTTATCTGGCGATTTAATTAATAACGGAAAATTAGGTACTCGTGTATCCACAATTGAAATAAAACCAGGAATTACGTATAATGATATTCCAATATTTACTTATTTTAAAACTTTAAGAGAAGAAAATATTGACGTATATTTTGTGGTTCGTCGTGGTAAATGGGCTATATCAAATTTAAGTCTGAAATCAAATAAACAAACTGGATTTTCTCCAAACTTTACACGAATAAATACACGTATACCATCTGAATTTTTAGAAACACCATTAACATTTAAATTTCTTTATTATGATATAAATAATAATAAAGCACAAGCTGAAACAACTGTATATCCAGTTACATTTTACGGTGATAATTTAGTAATAAGCGGTGATAATAATTTATTAAGCGGTTCGGTATATATTGGTAATACTATAGGTTCTGGTATTGAATTAGCCGGTGTAAATTCTGGGTTTATTAGATCTATTGGTTATGAAGGATTTATATCAGCATCACGTACAGATCAACCTGGTGGGTTCATGTTATATACTGGATCTGTATTACCAGGAGCCCCTGATAACTATTCTGGTGTAGGAATTGAAATTGTACAAGATTCATCGAGTTTTTTCAAATTTGATACAGAAGATGGAATTGATATACGTGCTAAAAAATTCTTTATAGGTTCAGAAGCTTCGCAATTTGTAAGTGGTAGTACTGGTAAAATAGAAATTTCATCATCTAATTTTCATTTAAAACCTGATGGTGGATTAATAATTGGCGGAGATACTGTTATTAACGCAGACTTATCAGTTGAGCAATTATTTGTACCCGCAGGTACTACCGCCGCCGGTTCTGGAAATAAAGCATTTATTAATAGTAGTGGTATTGCTAAATTTTCTGGTGACGGAGCCGGTTCATATAAAGTAGAATTTGATGGCGCTGGTACATCAAAAATTGGTGGTTGGGTTATCAACGATGATAATATCACCGGTGATCAAATGATTATCCGATCAAATGGGACTATTGAATCTGATGGATTTCAATCAAATGTTCCTGGCTCTGGTTTCCGTTTAACGGCAGCATCTGGAGGATTTTTAGAAGTAGAAAATGCAAGAATACGTGGTACATTATCAACCGCAGTATTTGAAAAAGAAACTGTGAATGCTGTGGGTGGTCAATTATATGTAGCTAATTCAACAACATTGACAGGATCTGCTGAAAATCCTGGCGGATCATATACTGCTACTGATACAACAATGTCAGTAGTTAATGCTTCTGGATTCGCGGTCGGAGAAATACTCACAGCTAAAAAAATCTCTGCAACAGGATTTAATACAGAATATTTACTAGTAAATTCTGCATCACGGGCATCCGCATCAAGTGATACAGATTTTTCCGGAAAAATATTTGTTCAACGTGCATACGGACAAGGACAAGCCGGCGGCTCCGGTTCATTAGGAGGCTCACCAGGCGGTGCCGTACCATATACAGGTTCTCAAGTAATTGTATCAACTGGTAAACAAGGTACTGGTTATATACGATTAAATGCAAATCCAAATGATGAATATACACCGTATATGCAGATTGTGGAACGTACTGGAAGTGGTATTTATGATTTAGATTTAAAAGCACAGTTAGGTGATTTAAAAGGAATAACAGATACCATTAATGGAGAAGAGGTTACTGGATTTGGATTATATACTGATAATGCTTTCTTGAAAGGTGGTATAGTAGCCACATATGGATCAATTGGAGCATTGAGTATTGGATCTCAATCCATATCCATTGGTAATAACCGTTATAATGATACTAATACCAAATTTTTTGTTAGTTCGAGTGGTAAATTTTCATTAGGTCAAAAATTTAAATGGGATGGATCAGATTTAACAATTGCTGGAACAATTACAATAACCAATCCAGGAGATATTGATGCATCGCAGATAGATAACTCCACCTCTGGGTTCACAGATGATTCAACAGCTACCGAAGCTTTAACATCGGCATCAATTGCACAAACATCAGCATCGGCAGCACAGACTGATGCAAATACTGCAAATGCTCTAGCATTAGCATCAGTTAATACTGCCAATGCAGCAAATGTCACAGCACAAGCTGCTCAGGCCACAGCAAATGCAATTGAAGCAGTGACACAATCATTAACAAATCCAGCCGAATATACATTTGGAGGAAATGGATTTACATTAGGTACTCATAATCCTAATACCGGTCTTAATCAAACTCATGACTTTTTTGGATATTTTGAAGGGTCGTCACCAAAAACATTTATGTCATCATCTGGTGATTTCTTTTTAGGTGGTACCGGAGGAGCATTTGTATGGGATGAATCTGAAGGTGCTTTAAAAGTGAGCGGATCATTAGTTTCATTAAATGTTAGAGACTTTTTCTTAGGAAGCGAAAATCAATTTATATCTGGAGCAAATGGAAACATTGAAATATCGTCTAGCAATTTTCATTTAACGACTCAAGGCGATTTAACCGCATCTAACGCGGACTTTGATGGATTTGCAATTGCCAGATCATTACGACAAAAAGCTGTGACAATAACACAGGCTAATATGCATCAATATTGTCGACAATTGATAAAGGGTGAAAATTCTAATGGAGAACTAAACGGTCAAGATGTTGACAACGTTGTTTCTACAACAACTGAAATAGTATTAGATGGTTCTTTAGGCGGGGAAATAACATCGCATGTGATAATAAATGTAGATCTTGCATCCCAAAGTCCAGATGATGCAAATTTCACCGCCGGCCAATTAGAAGTCATCGGCGAAGGAACCGTGCCATCATCTGATTTTCAACGAATAAGTTCTAACATACCATCTGAAATCATTGACGTTTATCCGAATGGAACACATACTATGGACGCGTCAGCTGATGATGGAACTTATGCATTTGGAGGCATACGAAAAATTACGTCCCCTAATACACCATCCGGCGCCAAAGTACCGGTTACAATTGAAATAGGAGATGATGTGGATGTGGATATGTATGTACCTGTTGGTATCGCATCTGGCGGCTCACCATTTGGGAATATTTATAGAGTATTTACTGAGCAAATGAACTACCTGCCACCTCAATTGAGAGCAGGACCAGGAGGAGGATAAAATATGTCATATAAAACAATGAGATTAGCTAAAAAAGGTATGTATACATTTACAACTGATAGCAATGAAAATATTGGATTTTTAGGAGGTACGACTCACGTTTTTGGTATTAGTGCAGATTCCGATTCCATAATAAAAGGAGATTTAGATGTAGGAACAGACTCTGACAGCGAAATAAGATGTACTGGTGATATAATAGCATTTTCCACATCAGACATCAAGCTTAAAACAGATGTTACACCTATTACAAATCCTATAAGTAAAATACAGCAATTATCTGGTAATACATTTACATGGAAACCAGCTGCCGGAAAACGAAAGGTTGGCATCGCAGATGTAGGAGTCATTGCTCAGGAAGTTAATTCTGTGTTACCGGATATAACTCGAGAAGTTGATGGCGTAATGTCAGTGCGATATGAAAAATTGATACCATTACTAATAGAATGTGTAAAGGATCAACAAACGCAGATAGATGAATTAAAACTTAAATTGGAGGATAAATAATGGCGTCTAGTACATCATATAACGGAATAAACAGATTTTTAACACAAGTAAATTCAAATTATCCAGGATGGTTCGGACCTACAGGAATCACTAACAGCAATCCATATTCTGACTCTGGCTTCATTTTTCCAGAATCTTTAGATGCACCAACTAGTTTTAAAGATAGATATGATACAACGCGTGGTTTAGCAGAAGATAGTTTCACAGCTTTTTTACCTTTAGACATGCCTGGTGCTAGTAATGAGGATGTATCCTCAAACTCGCCAAGAAAATTTTCAGAATTTTATGGAGTTGATTTTGGATCTACTGGAATGCCTACTGAAGGTAAAATTGCAATTAAAGGAGATGCGCTATAAATGGGACAATTATCAAAAGATGCAATACAAGCTATAGATGGTAAACTATTCTTTATACCATCTGGTTCAACAACGATAGGTGTATCACAAAGTATAAATTCTGTGGCACAACATTACGTGGTAACCATGTCTGGGGCATCGTTATCTCAAAGCGTGTTAGCTCCCGCGGCGGCAACAGCATCATTTTGGTATTTCAGAACTCCAGATGTCCATTCTTTCAAAGTGTTTTATCAGAATTCAAATCGTACAAGTGTTGAACCTACCGGTAGTATTTTTGGATTACGAGATACACCGAACGTTAAAAATAATACAGTTTCTGGCTCTGCAGTGCGAGTTGTATTACCAATGGGAATTTCTGGATCTGTGATAACTAAACGTACCATTGCTGCATTGCGCGCACATTCATTTACAACAAATCGATTATCAATTTCCGCATCAGGATTTTTTACAACATCATTTGGACAAGGTCAAAATTTAGCATCTGGCTCCGGATTTAATACATATCTACATATTATCAATTCAATTACCGGTGCACCAATTGCTGATGATATCAATTTTAGTCATATGTCTGGCTCATCAATTTCATATTGTGTACGTGTGAGTGGTTCTGGAGCATTAAGGGGTCTTGCATCAGAAGGTACACCTGATACTGGTAGTGCCACTGCTCGAATAAGTTTACTTGATAATAAGAAAGATGCATTAGAATTTGATCTACCAAGTTCTTCATCCTTTCAAAGAGTTGTAGATGGATTTTACGCTGTAAATGTATCAAATTCAACAACTGGATCGGGTATATCCATACATGGCGGCTCGCCTATAACATATGGACAACCTTTACCAAATTCTCCTTATATAAAAACAAATGGTGGTTTTGATATATTAATGGATAACGCAAATTCTCATGAGAATTCCGCATTCAGAGTATTTAAAGATACAGGACTTGCCGGCATTAATCCGGGAGTGGAATTATTGCATTTAGATAATGATGGTAATTTAACAGTTAATGGTACCATAAGTAATGCTAGCGGAAGTATTGATGGTGGTTCTTTCTAATACTAATATTTATATAAAAGGATTCTAACATGTTAGGAGAATGGTTAGCAGATCAGGTTATATCTGAACAAAACATTAAAACAATTATTGTAATTTATCCAGGCCGATTTCAGCCAATGGGTCAACATCATGCTGCTACATATAAAAAATTAGCTGCAAAATTTGGACAATCTAACACATTTATTGCCACATCTGACAAAGTTAAATTGCCTAAATCTCCTTTAAATTTCAAAGAAAAACGTAAAATAATTTATAAACATGGAATTGGAAATGTTGTACAAGTAAAGAATCCTTATCAAGCAACAGAGATTACCAGTAAATATGATCCGGAAACTACTGCAGTATTATTTGCAGTAGGTGCAAAAGATATGAAAGAAGATCCACGATTTCGTATAGGAACTAAAAAAGATGGATCTCCTGGATATTTTCAATCATATAAAGATAATAAAAATGCGTTACAACCATTTACAAAACATGGATATTTAGTTGTAGCACCGCATGTTGATATACAAATTCCTGGTTATGGTGAAATGTCTGGAACCACATTACGTCAAGTATTGGCAACCGCAGATCCTGATACATTCGAAGATGTTATGGGGTTTTACGATGAAAATATTTATAACATGTTACGTGATAAATTTTCAGCTTTAAAAACAGAAGCCATTGAATCTTTTTTAAGTGAAGGAAGTAATGTAGCTGGATTAGGAAAAGCTGTTGTGGATGATGGACCAAGATATTATTATGGAAATCAAGCCACATATCGAAAAAAATCTGCAGAGATGGCTAAACGGTTAGGATATGAAGTACTTAACTATATAGTTAAAGATAATCCAATTGAAATACATAATACCGATTATCCGGATGGACCTCCATTAACAGTATCTTATTTTCCAACAGGAGTAAAAGGAGGAGATTTTGCTGGTACAGATTATTTAAAAAATTATAAAGGTAATCCTGCTTATAAGATTTGGCAAAAATATATTACACGCATTGCAAAAACAACTGGATATAAATTTTTAGACTTTTTAGGTGCAGAACTTTCTATAGATTCTAGTAAAGAAGAAAAATTAGGAAAAGAAACAAATACATTACGAGAAGATGTAAATTTACCAATTAATATAGGTGATACTGTAATGATGGGTCGATTTAAAAATAAAAAAGTAGTTGTGAAAACAATTGGTTGGAGTGAAAAGGGTGATTTATTAATAAATGGAAGGCCGGCAATGAAATTACGTATACCGCCAAAAGAACAAGAATTAACAAAAGAATGGTGGAGCGCGCAGTTAGGAGAATTATTAACTGAGGCTAAAGCAAATACGCATTTAACTCATTTAGAAGAATTGATATTAACTCAAGGAGCTCAAGGATATAAAACTGCTAGATCATTTATAATAGAGTTGTTAAAAAACTTAAAAGGTAATTCAGATTCAAAAATTGATACAACTGTTAAATGGGACGGGGCTCCTGCAGTGTTTGCTGGTATTAATCCAGAAAACGGAAAGTTTTTTGTAGGAACAAAATCTGTAATGAATAAAGTTCCTAAGATTAATTATACAATGGATGATATACAACTAAATCACGGTGAAGCTCCTGGCCTAGCAGTTAAATTAAGACACGCATTAAAACATCTTCCATCATTGGGTATAAAAAATATATTGCAAGGCGATTTCATGTTTGATGAAAGTATGGTTAAAACGACAAATATAGATGGTAAACCTCATTTATCGTTTAGACCAAATACTATAACATACGCTGTAGAGTCAGATTCTAACATAGGTAGAGAAGTCGCGGCCGCAAAAATAGGTATAGTGTTTCATACAACATATAACAATGGATTACAAGGAGGTGCAACATTTGGAGCTGATGTAAGCGGATTAAGACGTAATCCTAATATTTGGTTTGATGATGCATATTTTAAAGATACTACTGGTATAGTAAAATTAACCGCATCAGAAGCAAAAGAAGTTGCTGCATTAATTAAAAAAGCAGATTCAATAAAAATAGATTATGATAATCTTCCAAGTGCAGAACTAAACATTTATCTTAATGCAGAAATAAAAACCGGACAATTTGTTGATAATGCGGCTATATCGTTCAAAGCATTTCAGAAATGGTTAGAACAACGCATTGATAAAAAGATTGCAAAATTAAAATCAGACCGCGGTATAGAAAAAGCCACATTAGCTAAACAACAAAGAATGGCAGTGTTTAATGAAAGAAAACAAGATATTTTAAATATATTTAGAGTATCTAAATTACTAGCAGAAGCCAAATTGATTTTTGTTAGAAAATATAATAATGCAATATCAATTACAAAACATTTTAAAGATGATGGCAAAGGTGGATTAGCAGTTACAGCCCCAGAAGGATATGTGGCAGTTGATCGAATTGGCCAAGGAGTTAAATTTGTAGATCGAATAGAATTTAGTAGAGCTAACTTTGCAATGGATAAAGGTTTTACTAAGTAACATTTGTATATTTATATAAAATATAATAAAGGACATTATGAAAGAATCAATTTTAAGAGAAACTATACGAAAAGAAATTCGTAAATCTTTAAAAGAAGTGGATGTAACCGGTAGAGCAGAAACTGGTATATCACGTTTAGAAAAACAACCTGGTATCAAAATGTTGAAAACGGCATTATCATCAGGTACACCTAAACAACAAGCAGCTGGATTACTTAAAGTAATTAACTTGGTATCCGGAGGCGCTAGAGCAGTTAAAAGTCAATTAATTCAAATGTTACAACAAGGTGGTTTAGGAACAGAAGAACCTGCTCCAGAAGCACCAGTAGCAGAAGCAAATAAATTTCAAATGGGAAAAAAGAGAACTTCTGGATTACAACAAAAAGATTTAGGTGGAGCTGCTGATATAAAAAGGGCATCTGGCATGTTTGCTGATATTGCAAAATTAGATGATAAAAAGAAAGCAAAGGCTTTAGCATATTTAATAAAACAGGCCGGCGTTGATAAAGAAACTTTTGTAAAGTATTTCCAAAGAATTAAAACTGGTTTAGGTCAATTAAGATAATATGTCAAGTAAGTTACAAAATATAAAAGCTGTGAATGAATTACTAGCTGGGACACATAAATCTCAAACTAGAAAATCAATTTACACAGGTACTACAAAAACAGAAATACCAGAAGATGATATCTTAGAACGGTTTGATAATGGTAAACCAAAGATTTGGATTGAAACATCAGCCACCGGAATTCGAACTCGAGTTACTCAACACGACGGATTTAAATCACGTGAACCCGAAAATTCCATTTTAAAAACAGTGCAAGACACATTATCAGTTCCAGAAAAATGTCCTAAATGTGATACTGAAATGCGTAATCATGAAAAACGTTTAAATTTTAAATTTTGGTTTAAACGTAAAATGTGTTTTGGATGTGTACTAACTGAAGAACGTCGTATTAAAGTTCAAGGAAAAGATGCATGGAAAGAATATGAAAATAAAATAATGTCAGCAAATGCAGAAGCGTGGTTCAAAGACACTGATAAAGAAGTTGAAATATTAAAACAATCTGTTACAGAAACAGTTTGGGGTAATGCGGATGGCGAACGTGGTGAAGTAGATATTTCATCCACTATTGATCGTATTGAAACAGATTATAAAAAATTAAAAGAAACAATTAGAAATCAATTTACGGAGAATCCTGATGGCAAAAAATAGATCATTAAATAAAATTGGAAAAGATTTTGATAAATTAGTTGCAGACATGAAAAAAATGGCCGGCCAATATGCAAAGGCAGATGGCGCTAAAAAACAGCAAATGATTTCTAAATTAAAACAAATGACTAAAAAGAAAAAACAATTACAAGCAGAAATGGAATCTGCCGTAAGCGCCGCAGATAAAGATGCGGAATTGCAAATTGATGAAATGACAAAATTAATTAGATCAGAAGTTACTAAATTAATGAAAGAACAATATGGGTATATTGAATAAAATATTTTCAGGTGGAGCTTCGGAATTAGTAGAAGGAGTTGGTGGAGTATTAGATAATTTAACAACTACTAAAGCTGAAAAATTAGAAGCAAAACGTAAAATGAAAGAATTAATTGCCAACCATGAAGCAAAGATGGAGCAAAATATTACCGATCGATGGTCAGCTGATATGAATTCTGACTCTTGGTTATCAAAAAATGTTAGACCTTTAGTATTGGTATTTTTAGTTGTATCAACCGTATTAATGATTTTTATAGATGCTGGAACAATTGCATTTGAAGTTGAACAAAAATGGACAGATCTTTTACAACTAGTTCTTATTACTGTCATTGGTGCCTACTTCGGCGGCCGTACTATGGAAAAAAGAGTTAAGAAATAATTTGTAATATTGCAAATAATTTATTATATTAAACGTAATGGCAGTTAAAAAATCTCTTAAGCAAATTATTAGTGACGAATACAAACGATGTTCGCAGGATCCGATACATTTCATGCGTAAATATTGCATTATCCAACATCCTACTAAAGGTAAAATGTTGTTTAACTTATATCCATTTCAAGAAGATTCATTAACTCAACTTAAAGAAAACCGATATAATATTATATTAAAATCACGTCAATTAGGTATATCAACATTAACTGCTGGATATGCTTTATGGAGAATGATATTTCGATCAGATTTCAATGTACTAGTAATTGCAACAAAACAAGACGTTGCAAAAAATCTTGTAACTAAAGTTCGAGTAATGAATGAAAATTTACCTAACTGGTTAAAAGGTAAAACGTTAGAAGATAATAAATTATCATTAAGATATGCAAATGGATCTCAAATAAAGGCAATATCATCTAAAGGTGATGCCGGTCGTTCAGAAGCATTATCATTATTAATTTTTGATGAAGCAGCCTTTATTGACCGCATTGATGAAATATGGACCGCAGCACAACAAACATTAGCCACCGGTGGTGATTGTATTGCATTATCAACTCCGAATGGGGTAGGTAACTGGTTTCATAGAATGTGGGTAGATGCAGAAGCAGGTGGAGAATTTAATACAATAAAATTGCATTGGACAGTACATCCAGACCGAGATGAAGCTTGGCGTGAAAAACAAACTTTGTTATTAGGAGAAAAGGGAGCTGCTCAAGAATGTGATTGCGATTTTATATCATCAGGTCATACCGTAGTCGATGGTGCAATATTACAATGGTACGCAGATACTCACGTTAAAGATCCAGTTGAAAAAAGAGGTATGGATTCTAATTTCTGGATATGGGAATATGCTGATTATAACAAAAATTATATGGTAGTAGCTGACGTCGCGAGAGGCGATTCCACGGATTATTCAGCCTTTCATGTATTTGATACTGAAACATGTCATCAAGTTGCAGAATATAAAGGTAAAATTGGTACTACCGAATATGGTAATATGTTAATTGCAGTTGCAACAGAATATAACAATGCATTGCTAGTTATTGAAAATGCAAATATTGGCTGGGCATCAATTCAAGTTGCGTTAGATAAAGGATATTCAAATTTATATTATTCGTATAAACAAGATGGATATGTGGATGAAGATATACATTTACGTAAAGGTTATGATTTAAAAGGTAAGTCAAAAACTGTCCCTGGATTTTCAATGACATCAAGAACTCGTCCATTAGTAATATCAAAATTAGAAACATATTTTAGAGATAAGACACCGATAGTTCATTCAAAACGATTGATAGACGAGTTATTTACATTTGTTTGGTTAGGTCATAGAGCAGAAGCTGCTCGAGGCTATAATGATGATCTTGTAATGTCATTTTCTACAGGGTTATGGATGCGTGATACGGCATTAAGATTGCAACAACAAGGAATGGATTTAAATAGAAAAGCATTAGGACATTTTGGAAAATCGCAAGGAGTATATTCAGCTAATCAGCAAACTCCAAAAGAATGGCAATGGAAATCCGGAGATGGTGAAAATTCCGATTTAAAATGGCTACTCTAATATTTATTTATATAGGTAAATTATGACAGATACTTCATTAAGAGCACGATTAAGTAGATTATTTGCAACTAACGTAGTTGTACGTAGAATCTCAAAAAATAGATTAAAGGCGGTTGATACAAATCGATTACAATCAACCGGTAATTTATCTAATAAACGTTATGTGGACAGGTTCTCCGGCGTTCACAGAGGAACCCCGGGATATGGAACATATAACCAAAATCAGACATTTCATACATCTAAAGTAGAATTATTTACAGATTATGAATCCATGGATATGGATCCTATATTATCATCTGCTTTAGATATTTACGCTGACGAATCCACTGTAAAAGATCCGGATGGTGATACATTAACTATCACTTCTCCAAACGATGAAATACGAAAAATTTTAAGAAATTTATTTTATGATATATTAAATATAGATTATAACTTATGGCCATGGATTAGAAATGCATGTAAATATGGTGATTTTTATCTACATTTAGATATAGAAGAAGAAGTTGGAATTGTAAATGTAATGCCTTTATCTGCATATGAAATTATGAGAGAAGAAGGATTTGATGAAAACAATCCGTATGCGTATAAATTTACATTACAAAATACGCATGGAGGCGGTTCTCATAATTTTGCATCATTTGATCATAATCAACAAAATGCTCAAGAATTTCAACCTTTTGAAATAGCTCATTTTCGTATGTTATCTGATACAAACTTTTTACCATATGGTAAATCGATGATTGAACCTGCTAGAAAAATATTTAAACAATTAACTCTTATGGAAGATGCAATGTTAATTCATCGTATAATGAGAGCGCCAGAACGTAGAATATTTAAAATTGATGTAGGTAATATTCCACCAGCAGAAGTAGATAACCATATTCAAGGAATTGTGAGTAAAATGAAAAAAGTTCCTTATATTGATGAAAAGACTGGAGATTATAATCTTAAATTTAATATGCAAAATATGATTGAAGATTATTTTATGCCAGTTCGTGGAGGCGAGTCTGGTACATCAATTGAAGCATTACCAGGTCTATCATCTGAAGGGCAAATTGAAGATATTGATTACTTGAAAAATAAATTATTTTCTGCATTAAAAATACCAAAAGCATTTTTAGGTTATGATGAAGGAGTTGAAGGAAAGGCAACATTAGCAGCAGAAGATGTTCGGTTTGCAAGAACAATTGAACGTATACAAAAAATATTTGTATCTGAATTAACTAAAATTGCAATTGTACATTTATATACACAAGGATATAAAGATGCGGATTTAGTTAATTTTGAGTTATCTTTAACTAACCCATCTATTATATACGAAAAACAAAAAGTAGAAGTATTAGAAAGTAAAATTGGATTAGCTACAAATATGAAAGAATCTAATTTATTTTCGCAACGATGGATATATGAAAATGTATTTGGATTAAGTCATGATGAATGGACTAGAGAACAAGAACAAGTAATAGAAGATTTAAAACAAGATTTCCGTCGCGAACAAATTAAATCAGAAGGTAATGATCCTGTAAAAACAAATCAATCATTTGGTACGCCTCATGACATTGCTTCAATGCATGTTGCAAATAAAGGAGGTTTATTACCAGGCCAGGAGCAAGAACATGTAGCAGGTACAGGTCGCCCAGAAAAACATCAATCATGGGGGACTCATGATTCACCACATGGACGTGATCCATTGGCAATTAAATCATTAGGCTCGTCATTATCCACAGATAAGTCACCATTACAACATCAGTACCGTGGTGGATCGCCTTTAAGTACAGAAAATATACAAATAAATTCATTAATTAATTCAATGAAATCATCTAAAATTTTAAAACAAACATTAATAAATGAATCAAGTGAACCAGATTCTGGAACAATGTTAGATGAGTCTCAATTAATTGAGGAATAATTATATATTGATTTCTAAAACAATAGCATATTTATTAAAAAGTATGATTATACAGGGCGATGCTTCATGAAACGAATAAAACATTCTAAGGTTAAAAATACCGGTATTATATTTGAATTGCTCGTACGACAGGTGGCTTCGGACACAATGAATAATAAAAATTCAAAAGCACTTCGCGTGATTAAAAAACATTTTAAATCTAATTCAGAATTAGCTAAAGAATTAAAATTATATCGCACTGTCGCACAAGAAAAATTTTTATCGGAATCAAAAGCAGTTGATTTAATAGATGCAGTTATAAGATCTCGTAAACAACTCAATGAGATACAATTAAGGCGAGATAAATATAATTTGATAAAAGATTTGAAAAGCACTTATAATTTAGAAGACTTTTTTAAATCTAGAATTACAAATTATAAAGTGCATGCATCTACATATAAAATATTTGAATTTGCGGAAGCCGACCAACCGGCTGAATATGTATCAAGTAAACATGTTTTAATAGAACATATTCAAACTGAAAATTTAAAAAAGCAAAATGCTCCAACATTATCTTCACAACATAAAGATGTTAGATTGTTGGCATCAAAATTAGTTGTAGATAAATTCAATGAAAAATATAATACATTATCAATGGCACAGAAAAATATGCTTCGTGAATATATTAATAATGTGACAAATTCTGTAAAACTTAAAAAATATATTTTAAAAGAAACTGCAGAATTGAAATCTAATATAATATCATTAAAGTCAACTGTACCTAATAAAGTAATTCGTATTAAATTAACTGAGGTTGCCAATTTATTAACTAAATTATCTAATCAACATTCTATTCAAGATAAGGATGTATTAACAATGTTACGATATTATGAACTAGTTAATGAACTTAAAAATATGGAGACTAAGTAATGGCTAGAGTATATGATAATCCATATTGGGTATCGTCAAGTATATCAGATGCATATTATGCACATAACATACATCCAGGTACTGGAAAATATAATGCAGTATATGAATATACCGGAGGGCAAGTCGATTTTACCGGATCGATGTTAGGTTATGGCCCCGTATTGATAGCTGCTCCTGGAAAAGCGACAATGAGTTTAGTCCAGGGAGGCGAATTATATGCACCTAATCTAAATACTGGAGAAATACATGATTTGTCTGTAATTCAAATTTCAGGTTCAGTTGCAGACACCCCTAAGATATTTGTATTTAAAGGTATTAAAATAGGATAATGTTATGAAACTAATCGAAGAATTGCAAAAATATTTACAAGAAGCAAAAGCTAAACCCGATTTCATGGACGTAGATAAAGATGGTGATAAAACAGAGCCTTTTAAAAAGGCCGTTAAAGATAAAGAAGTTGATGAAGCCGCTAAGCCAGATTATTTAGATATGGACGGTGATGGTGATAAAAAAGAGCCAATGAAAAAGGCTGTTAAAGATAAAGAATTAGAAGAAGCTAATGTGACTGGTAATTTAGATGGCGGCGAAGGTCCTGTAAAAACTCCTCATGCATTTGGTAAATCAGAAGATGAAAATGATAATGCAGAAGTATTTGATTATAAAAAATCTAAATCTTCTGAAAAGCATTTTGAAAGTATGTATAAAAAAATGATATCAACTATGGAAGATCTTCATGAAATTTCATATCGCGATTATAAAAAAGATCCTACATCAACTCCTCAACAAAAAGTTAACAGAGGTATCATGGAAGTTAATAAAATGTTAGGCGAGATGGAAAAAATCGTCAATAACAATTTACGATTGAAAACCGAAATGGGAGTACAGTCCGGCCATTTCTGGAAAGCAACTGGTAGACGTTTTGCAAAAATTAATGAACGCATGTTACGAGTAGCAAATCGATTAAAGGAACTATCACAATGATATTAAATAGAACTTGGCAACAATTTGTAAAGGCTAAAGAAAACCAAAATTTAACATTACAAGAACAAAAACGTAAATATGCAGATGAAAGAAAGCGATACGAACAACACGTTGCTTTTATAAATTCAGGATTATATAATAAAGGATAAAAATGAATAAGCAACTTTTAGTAGATTATACAGTATTTGAAGTATCACCCCAAGCAATAAATGAATCATTAACTCAAAATAATGGTAAATTAATTGTAAAAGGAGTTCTTCAGAGAGCAGAAGCAAAAAATCAAAATGGAAGAATTTATCCAAAAGAAACTTTAATGCGTGAAGCAAATAATTATTCTGCTACATTTATCAAAGAACGACGTGCATTAGGAGAATTGGATCATCCGGATTCATCGGTAGTTAATTTAAATAATGTATCTCATAACGTTTTAGAAATGGGATGGCAAGGGGATGATTTGGTAGGTAAAGTTGAAGTGTTAGGAACTCCTGCAGGAAATATTCTTAAAGAACTTTTTAAATCAGGTATACGATTAGGTATATCATCACGAGGAATGGGATCTGTTAAAGAAGTAATGAGAGAAGGCGGAGATACATTAGAGGTACAGCCAGACTTTGAATTAATTGCATTTGACTTTGTTTCTAATCCATCCACTCATGGAGCATTTTTATCTCCAGTAAATGAATCTAAAGGATCTGTTACTGCAAATAAATTTGCAAATGTAGAACGTATTATTACTGATATTATAACGGAGTTTTAATTATGGCATTAGAAGATTTACAATCACAATACGGTCCTTATAATAAAAAAGGATCAAAAGGTACTGGCGAAGTATTTGATACATTGGCAAATGAAGGAACATCAGGGTTAGAGGATGGTCGTAGTAAATATGCTAGTAAATCAAAAAATGGAACTAAACCATCTGGACCGGACGTGTTCGGAAATATACCAGCGGAGAGAAGTTATGAGTAGGATAAAATTAAGTAAATTATTAAAGGAACAATCAGAACCAGTTGATTATGCATACTTTATTGAACAAACAAATGGACTACTCACAGCAATGGAAGATTTTCAAAAAGAAATAGTAACTGCATTAGAAGCTAAAGATGAAGAAACTGGTGATCCTCAATATCAACAATTACAAAATCAAGTTGCTAGATATTTGCAAGGAGCAGAAAAGCAAGTTGCTGCAATGGGAAAAATGTTAGATCGGAAACAAAATTTAGCTAAACAAGATACTTTTTCTGCAGATATAGGAGATATATAATGAACAAATACGAAAACAAATTAATGAAGCATATCTTAAATGAAAAATATTTAGGAGAAACAGATGATGAAAAAATGACAAAAGAAGAACGTAATGAGTTTCTTGAAGCAGTCGGTAATTTTCATAAGTTAGGTGAGATGGTATATGGTTCGGGTAGATTAAAAGAAGTTGCAGAGACTCTAAAAAGCGTGGTAGAACGGGCAGAAAAGATGACTTTATCAGAAACTGAACATTGGTTTGATAATGTTACTACTTCTAGACATATGAAACAAATGAATGAAGCTTATAAAGTTTTTGAAAAAACTGCAACAGAGATGAGTTCAATGCAACAACGTTTAGAATCGGCATATGAAGATATGGGTACTGTTTTAAATCGTTATTATAAGATAGGTGAATCTTTATCAGAAGATTAGGACGTTTGAAATATATTTGTTATATTATCAATTAATATTAAAATAAAATAAGTTACATGAGTAAACAAAGTAAACATTTCAAAAGTATTATACCTGGTGCAGGTGTAGCTGTTAAAGTTTTATCAACAAAACAATATCCAAAAGGTGATATAAACTCAGCATTAAAAGCTTTTAAAAGAGAATTAAAAGAATCTGGGAAGATTCAAGAATTAAAAGACCGTAAAGAATTTAAATCAAAAGGTCAAAAACGAAAAGAGGAGGTTGATCGAGCCAAGTATTATCAATGGTTAGATGACCAGAATCAGTAAAAATTGTGCCTTTTGGCACTTTTTTACGTTTTAAACGAATGTTTTTGTAAATTACTGCATATATATAAATGTTAACGATACCGTATTTTAATAATCGGTCACTCGAATTCTATCTAAATAAGTACATTAGTACTTCCTATTGAGGCTCTTAATAGCCTTATTTCCAAATTAAATAAGAGGAAAAATCATGGCAAATGATTTATTAAAAGAAGCAATTGCAGACGCGAAAGCCGTAAGAGAAACTGCACTTGCTAATGCTAAAATTGCATTAGAAGAAGCTTTTACTCCTAGATTACAATCAATGTTATCTGCTAAATTAGCTGAAGAAGAAGGTTTAGATGAACCAGAATTAGAAGCTGAACCAGTAGCTGAAGAACCACCGGTGGAAGAGCCAGTAGCAGCTGAAGGCAGAGGTATCATGGATGCAGATGAAGATCCAATGGATGTTCATTCTGAAGAAATGGCACCTGAAGATGAGCCGGTAGCTGAAGATGAAGATCTAGAATTAGAAGCGATTATCAAAGAATTAGAATCTGAAATTCATGAAGAAGAAGAACCAGCTTCTGAAGAACCAGTTGCAGAAAATGCAGAAGGTGAAGATGATGCTCCTGTGGCTGAAGAAGGCCGCGGCGATGAAGTAGATGAAGATATTTCTATTGATGAAATTATTAATGCTTTAAGAGAAGAAGATGAAGCAGATGAAACCCCTGTGGAAGAAGCTAAAGAAGATGAAGGCGAATCTAAAAAAGACTTAGAAGAAGCTTACAACGTTATTCGATTCTTGAAAGGTAAAATTAATGAAGTTAATCTTCTTAATGCAAAATTATTATTCTCAAACAAATTGTTTAAAAATCATTCAATGAATGAATCTCAGAAAATGAAAGTAATTGAAAACTTTGATCGCGCTTCATCTATTCGTGAAGTAAAATTAGTTTATGCTACATTATCTGAATCGTTTAACTTGAATGGTAAAACAAAAAGATCAATCAAAGAAAGCTATGCTTCTACACCTAGTCGGTCAACAGCTCCAAAGAAAGTGATTTCTGAAGGTACTGCATTATCTGCTAGATGGAAAAAATTAGCTAATCTGTAAAAAGGAAAAGAAAATGAATATAAATTCATTATTGCCTCAAGATGGTCGTGCCAATCAAAATGCAGCTGCTATCGCACTTGAACGTAAGTGGGAAAGGACTGGTTTATTGGAAGGATTATCATCAGAGGTTGAAAGAAAAGGCATGGCCGTTCTTTTAGAGAACCAAGCCAAGCAATTGGTAACAGAAGCATCTGCGACAGGTGGAAACTCAAATTCAGAAGAATGGTCAGGGGTAGCTCTTCCATTAGTTCGTAGAATTTTTGCTGAAATTGCTGCTAAAGACTTTGTTTCTGTACAACCAATGAACTTACCATCTGGTCTAGTATTTTACTTAGACTTTAAATATGGTACTGCGGTTAATCAAATTGACCAAGCAGGTGGAAATGATTTCTTGACTGGTCAAGGAAAAGATGCTCAATCTGATTCTGTATTTGGTATCACTGATGCTCGTAAAGGAACACCAGGAACTGAAGGTCTTTATGGCCCAGGTCGTTTTGGATATTCAGTTAATATGGTGGAAGGTGCTTCTGTTACATTAGGTGAATCTGGAATTACTACTGCAAGAACTGGTTCTATATCTGCAACTACTGGTTTATTTACATCTACTGCTGCATCAGCAGGTGATGCAATGACTGCTACAGAGTTAGGTATCTTTACAAACTTTAATTCTGAGTTTTCTGCATCTGTACATGGTGATAATCATGTTATTTTATCAGTACCTTCTAAATCATTACATTCAGATGCATCTGTAGCTGCTCGTTATGATCAAGAAGCTGTTCGTTCATTTAACTTGTCTGGATCAAATGCATTCTATCCAGAATTTACTAGAACAACTGCTAACGGTTCGCATATTGAATTCTTAATTAAGAAAGATGCAGATATCAAAGCGACATCTGCATTTAAAGTATCATTTGCGTTACAACCATCTGATATTACTAGAGGTGACTACGAAGATCAAGCTCCTAACGAAGACATGAACGGCTCCACTTCTTTAAATATTCCAGAAATTAATCTTGAAATGAGATCTGAAGCCATTGTTGCAAAGACACGTAAGTTGAAGGCAGTATGGACTCCAGAATTTGCCCAAGATTTAAATGCATATCATTCAATTGATGCTGAAGCAGAATTGACTAGCATGTTATCTGAATACGTTTCGCAAGAAATTGATTTAGAAATTTTAGGCATGTTACAAGAAAATGCTCAAACTGTTGAAAGATGGTCTGCGAAAGTAGGTTATGAGTATAATGCAGCCGTTGGTGGATTTAATGCCGGAAATTCTGCAGCTCAAGCATATAACCAAGGAACATGGTTCCAAACTTTAGGTACTAAAATACAAAAAGTTTCGAACAAAATTCACCAATTAACTTTAAGAGGTGGAGCTAACTTCCTTGTATGTTCTCCAACTGTTGCGACTATCCTAGAATCTATTCCAGGATATGCTGCTGATACAGATGGTGATAAAATGCAGTTTGCAATGGGTGTTCAAAAAGTTGGATCTATTAATTCTAGATTCCAAGTTTATAAGAATCCATATATGACTGAAAATTCTATTTTAATGGGATATCGTGGATCTCAGTTCCTAGAAACAGGTGCTGTATATTCTCCATACATTCCATTAATTATGACTCCATTGGTATACGATCCAGACAACTTTACTCCAAGAAAAGGTGTTATGACTCGTTATGCTAAGAAAATAGTTCGTCCTGAATTCTACGGTAAAGTATTAGTTCATGGCTTAGATACTATATAGTATTTAAAATTATTTTTATATTAAAGCCCTCCTACCATGGAGGGTTTTTTTTTGAACTTTTTTAAAAAAAGCTGCCAAAAGATTTGGTAGCGTGAGATCTTTTCCTTATCTTTAATTATAAGTAATTAAAAGATAGAGATATGCGTATAGCTAAAAACCAAAAAACCAAAAACATGAAAATGAATTTTAAAACTTTCCAAGAAAAGAAACGTCCTTCAGCAATGTTTGATGATATGAATAACTTGACAAAAATGGTAGCGGCTGGAGTTTCTCCATCGTTAGTTGTTACCGGCATGCCTGGATTAGGAAAGACATTTAATATTACAAGAACATTAGATGAAGTAGGATTTGAAGAAGGTATTGATTTTGTACATGTAAAAGGTCGTTGTACTGCAGCAGGTATGTTTATTACATTATTTGAAAATAGCGATAAATTAATTATATTTGATGACTGCGATTCAGTATTTAAAGATTCAGATGGTGTTAACTTATTAAAAGGAGCTTTAGATAGTTACGATAAACGAGTTATTAGTTGGATGTCAGCTAAACCTCTTAAAGATAGAGATGGTGATGCTCTTCCTAGATCATTTGATTTTACTGGTAAGATAATTTTTATATCTAATTTACCAATTCAAAAAGTAGATAGTGCAATTCGTAGTCGTGCATTTGTATTGGATATAACATTAACTCCAAATCAAATGTTAAAAAGAATGACTGATTTACTTCCGGTAATTGAACCAGAAATTAAAGACATGAAAATTAAAAAAGAAGCTTTAAGTGCATTGAAATCTGCATTTAAAAAGTTTGATGCCGTTGAATTAAATTTCCGATCATTAATTAAAGCAATTAGAATTCGTCAAATGGGATTTCCAAATTGGAGACAAATGGTGGCGGAACAAGTAATGGGTTGTTAGTGTGTTGTTGTGAGAGTCGGTTTATAGCCGGCTCTTTCACTGTTACATATTTATATAAAATAGTTAACTAAAGGGGTCACGAGATGGCAAAAGCAAATACAGAAAAAACTCCACCAAAAGGTGCAGTTCGGTTTTCATTATCATTATCACCAGAACAAAAAGCAGCAAAAATGCAAATTTTAGAACATCCGTTCAATTTTATTGTCGGTAAAGCAGGATCTGGTAAAACGTTATTAGCAGTACAAGTAGCATTGGATCAATTTTTTAAACGCCAATATAATAAAATAGTAATTACTAGGCCTACAATTGCTACAGAAGATAACGGATTTTTACCAGGATCTGAAAAAGAAAAGATGGAGCCATGGCTCGTTCCTATCCGTTCAAATATGCGAAAGGTATATAATAAACCAGATAAATTAGAATCCATGGAAAAAAGTGAATCAATCGAATTATGTTCATTAGCACATTTTCGTGGACGTACTTTTGATAATGCGGTAGTTATTGTAGATGAATTTCAAAATTTAACCAGATCTCAACTCGCCATGGCAATTGGTCGATTAGGCAAAGATTCTAAAATGATTTTTTGCGGAGATTCATATCAAATAGATCTTAAAGATAAAAATTATTCTGCTTATCATGATATGTCTAAACTAACTAATTCAAAGTATGTATTTAAAACTGTATTGGAAGATTCTCATAGACATGGCGCAATTGATGATTTATTAGAATTATTGAATGGTTATCATTAATGAGCATATTTATATAAAATGGCAATTAATTTACGATGGGATAATGTAAGATCAATAACCGGTATAAGTACATGGGGTGAAAATCCATATAAATGGGATGATGTATTCCTTATATTGGAAGTGGGAGCCGCGACTGGTGATGAAATTGCATATAATGTTAATCAATTAGATCCAGAAAAAAAGAAGCGATTTATAAAATTGATATGCAAAGTTAAAGGAATTGAAACATATTCTGGACAAAAAACCATTAGAGATGATATTAAAGTAACTGCCGAAGATTGTGAATTAGTAGTAAAAGAAGTATTAGGAATTGATTTAACAGTGGAGAATATACATGTATAAATTATACACGGATAAACCAGAACTATTTGAATGTGATATCAAAATAGAAGGCGCGAGTCTAAAAAAATCAACTGCTAGGTTAGTAGTAGAAACATCAGATTACAGTTTAATGTTTAATGGAAAAATTTCCGAATCAGGTAAATGTGAAATTCCTATACGTAAATTGAAAGGATTAATTGATGAATCCTCTAAAGGTAATATTCGTTTAGAAGTAATTGCCGAGGATACATATTTTACGCCATGGAAATCTGAATTTGATATACAGGCTAGTAAACAAGTAACTGTAGAAGTTCGATCTCAAAAGCAACCGGTAATACAAGAAAATAAAGTTCAGGTCAGTAACGTTAAACAACAAATTACAGAACAAGAAGTTAGTCATGTTAAAAATATATTAAAATTATTAGTGCGTGAAAATATTGATATTAATAATTTAAGTGTTAAAAAAGATAGAATAAATAAAATAGTTGCAACATATACAAAATATAAACCGCTAACAGAAACCAAACGACGAGAAGTTATTAAAGGAGTTCTCAAAGGTTTATATAAAAAATAAGGTTATATAAATGGCTCTTGACAATTTTACAGGCCAGAATATAAAAGACACTTTTCAGCGTGTAGTCCAAACTGATGGCGTTAATTTTGCTGATGGTACAGGGTCTATAATACCTATTGCTTTATCAACACAAATATCAGGTGCATTTTATGATACGAGTGCATCTTTTTCTACACGTGTAACTTTAACTGAAACATCAGCCAGTAGCATGGTAACCGATAGTGGTTCATTTTCGGCGCGTGTAACATTGACAGAAGCAACAGCCAGCACATTAACATCAGCTAG